>Ga0193959_1000015_pt1 | contig 81768 bp, 70 predicted proteins | sample FB_2_MG_FD_140333 | JGI IMG/M metagenome (GOLD analysis project Ga0193959, IMG submission 140333) | Microbial mat bacterial communities from the Broadkill River, Lewes, Delaware, United States - FB_2_MG | ecosystem: Environmental > Aquatic > Freshwater > River > Microbial mats | place: USA... | reverse complement strand
TAGTGCCCAATTTACTGCCCTTATTACTTGTCACTGGCATTGTAAATTGGTGGGTGGTACAGGGGTCGAACCTGTGACCTACGCCTTGTAAGGGCGCCGCTCTACCAACTGAGCTAACCACCCGATAGGTGCGCGTATAATAATGATAATTTTTTGAAGGTCAATCATTTTTTTTATGTTTATTAACACATTAGGTGAATTTTGCTATTCCCTGGCAGGCTCTCATCGATATAATAGGCCTTTCTTTCAACAGAGTATAGACGAGTCTATTGATGATTAGCCCCTTGAAATACAGTGTGACACTTGCGCGATTATCGGTGATAGTGCTGCTTAGCCTGTGTTTTTCTGTCGCTGCTCACGCAGTGGTGGAGATTTACGAGTTTGATACCGAGTCCCAGCGTACCCGTTATGCCAGTCTGATTGAGGAATTGCGTTGCCCTAAATGCCAAAACCAGAATCTCTCAGGCTCAAACTCTGAAATCTCTAAGGATTTGCGCCGAGAGTTGCATCGCCTGCTGAGTGAGGGCAAGAGTGATCAGGAGATTATCGATTTTATGGTTGCTCGCTATGGGGATTTTGTCCTTTATCGCCCACGGTTACAACAATCGACACTGGTGTTGTGGTTTGGTCCATTGTTATTGTTGTTATTAGGGTTTGCTGTACTGGCCGTAATTATTGTGCGCCGCCGCCGCTTAAATGCGGGTGATAGCTCATTGTCTGATAGCGATGAGGCACGCCTGCAAACACTACTTTCGAAAGAGCCAGCTAGCGCTGATCAGTCCAGCAAGGGGCATTGATCCTCTGCTGGTTTAATGAGAAATAATAAGAGCCAAGTATCATGATGTTTTATAGTGCGGTGGTATTACTTAGTGTATTTGCCATCCTGTTTTTAGTATGGCCTATTGTGGCGCGCCATTTTTCGCGTACCAGTAATGATCAACACAAAAGCGATGAGCTTGCTCAGCGTGAATCAGCCAATATTGCGCTTTATCGCGACCACCTCGGTGAATTAGATGTCTCATTAGAGCAGGGCAGCATTGATAACGATCAATACCAGCAGCTTAAAACGGAACTGGAGCGCAATTTATTAGAAGATAGCCGCACAGCCGTGGGTGAGAGTGCAGCTACTGTGGCTGCCCCTGGTCGCTGGCTGCTGTGGCTGGCTGCTGTGGTATTGCCTATTAGTGCGGCAGGACTCTATATGTCTCTGGGTGCGTATAGTGACTGGCAGCTTAATAATGTGCTCCTGGAGAAGCAGCAGTTAGAGTTGCAGTGGTCTGAAAATGTGCTCCAGCACAATGGCGATCAACGAGAAAATATAGAGGCTTCACTGCGAGTTAAGAGCAACGAGCTTGTTGCAGCGCTAAAGGAGCAGCTAGCAGGCTCGCCCGATAATGTGCAATCCTGGGTATTGTTAGCGCGTACCTCTGTTGAATTACAAGATTACGATAGTGCGATTAGCAGCTACCAACAAATACTGCGTCGCGAACCGCAATCAAGCCAGATTATGGCTGAAATGGCCCAGGTTATCTTTAGTCAGGCCGGTAATAAAATTGTGCCTGTGGTCAGCTCGCTCGTAGCCCAGGCGCTTAGTATCGACCCCGACAACGGTATTGCACTGGGGTTGGCGGGTATTGAGGCATTTCAAGGCGAGAATTTCAAGCAGGCCATTACACATTGGCGATTGGCACTTAGAGGGCTTGATCCTAACGGCAACAGTGCACGAGCCCTGCAAAATGGCATCACCCAGGCTGAGGCGCGATTAGTCATAGCTCCCAACAAGGGGGCAACGGCTGCGAACAGTGCTGTGCCAATGGTAAAAGATTCTTCCCGGACAACCACAGAGCCTACCAACAGTGGTAAAGTCGCGCTGAGTATTGATGTTTCACTGGGTGAGCAGGTTGAGTTTAAGCCCGATCACGCTGTTTTCATTTACGCGCGTGCATGGCAAGGCCCTAAAATGCCTTTAGCTATTGTAAAATTAAGGGCTGATCAGCTACCCACAACTGTCACCTTGGATGAAACCATGGCGATGATGCCGTCGATGACTCTCGCCAGCTTTGAGCAGGTAGAGTTAGTGGCTAGATTGTCGGCATCAGGTGGCCCTGTGCCAAAGCCGGGTGATTGGGAAGGTTTGCTCGGCCCTATACCCACATCAATAGCAACATCGGCGACAACGGCTAGTGCGCAGCCACACACATTGGTGATTACGCAACCCATTACGCAATAATACGCGGCTTAAGGTTGAATTTTGTGACACAAATGAGTTTCACAAAGGTGTAATAACCCAGTGTTCCGTGTAAAATCGCCCCTTTGGTTACGGCCGTGTCTGGCCGTTGCTGGTTTTCCACTGATTCATGATAAAAATCAATAAAGTCAGTGTGTTATAAATGGTAATCAGTCTCTATGCGTTTAAAAAATATCAAGCTGGTGGGTTTTAAGTCGTTTGTCGATCCTACCACTGTTGCATTTCCCAGTAACCTTTGTGCGGTCGTTGGCCCTAACGGTTGTGGCAAGTCGAATATTATTGATGCCGTTCGCTGGGTAATGGGGGAGTCTTCGGCCAAGAATTTGCGTGGCGAATCCATGGCTGATGTTATCTTTAACGGTTCAGGTGGGCGTAAGCCGGTAGGGCAGGCATCGATTGAGCTCGTATTTGATAACAGTGATGGTACGCTCAAAGGCGAATACATCAGCTTTAGTGAGATTTCTATTAAACGCAAAGTCACCCGCGACGGTAAAAACGATTACTACCTCAACGGTGGTAAGTGCCGCCGCCGCGATATAACCGATATCTTTCTAGGTACTGGCCTTGGCCCTCGCAGTTATGCGATTATCGAGCAGGGAATGATCTCGCGTCTAATTGATGCCAAACCCGAAGAATTGCGGGTTTATATCGAAGAAGCAGCAGGTATATCCAAGTATAAAGAGCGCCGTCGCGATACAGAGAATCGCATGCGCCGCACGATGGAAAACCTTGAACGTCTGACGGATATCCGAGAAGAATTAGAGCGCCAGTTAGTACGCCTGGAGCGTCAAGCTCAAGCGGCTGAAAAGTACGCCTTGTTAAAGCAGCAAGAGCGCAGTACTAAATCACAGCTACAAGCGTTGCGCTATCAATTGCTCGATGAGACAGCCAAGGCGCAGCAAACGGGAATTACTGAGCTTGAGCTAAAGGTCGAATCCTTTGTGACTAATCAGGTCAGCCACGATACCTCCATTGAAAAGTACCGCACAGAGCATACTGATCGCACGGATGCATTTAACAATATTCAAGCTCGCTTTTACGCTGTGGGCACTGATATTGCTCGTATTGAGCAAAATATTCAGCATTTACAAGAGCGTAACCGCCAACTGCAAACAGATTTAGAGCAAACGGATAAAGAGTGCAAAGAGGCTGAGCAACATCTGCTCAATGATCGCGAAAGAGCCACTACCTGGGAGGTAGAGCTTGAAGAGATTGAACCTGAGCTGACTATGCTCGATGAAACCGAGCAGGACTCTGGCGCGCAATTGCTAGAAGCCGAAGAGAGTATGCAGGGCTGGCAGCTTGAGTGGGACGACTTTAACCAGCGTGCCGCAGAGCCCCGCCAGCGCGCGGAAGTAGAACAGTCGCGCATTCAGCATTTAGAGCAAGTACAAACTCGCCTGCTTGAGCGTATTGAGCGTTTGGAGTCTGAGCGCGCTAATCTCGATGCTGATGATACCAGTGACGAGGTTGATATTTTTACTGAGCAGTTAGCTGAGCTCGATCTACTGGCTGAACAAAAGCGTGAGCATGCCAATACCATTACTGAGGATATTGAACAGCACCGAGAGGCGATTCAGCGCTATAGTGATGAGCTGGATCACGCCCGTGGTCAGCTGCAAGCCAGCCGGGGTCGCCATGCCTCATTAGAGGCGCTCCAGCAGGCTGCACTGGGTGACAGCAAAGGGATTAGCCAATGGTTGGAGCAACAGCAATTACAGCAACAACCGCGTTTGGCCGATATTTTAACGGTTGCCCCCAAATGGCAAACCGCCGTAGAGACTGTGCTAGGTAATGCACTACAAGCTGTTTGTATCGATGGTTTTGACAGCGTAACAAGTTTGCTGGATTCACTTACCCAAGGCCAATTAGTCTTGCTTGATGCCAAAGCACCGCACACTCAGGCCAATGGCGCTAAAGCAACATTACTGGGTGAGCATGTGAGTGGAGAGTGCGATATACACAGTCTATTTGGCGGTGTTTATATCGCCGATGATTTAGCTGCTGCGCTGGCTTTGCGTGAGCAGTTAAGCGCTGAGGAATCTGTCGTAACCCCTGAGGGTATTTGGCTTGGGCCAAACTGGTTACGTATCGCTAAAGATGTCGATGAAAATGCCGGTGTACTTGCGCGCAAAGAAGAACTAGAAGTTTTAACACTCAGTCTTGAACAAGCCCAAACACATACGCAAACCCTGAATGAGAAGCTGCAAAGCTCGCGTGAAGCACTAAAATCTCTTGAGCAACAACGCGAGCAGCAGCGCCGCGAAATGGACGAACACACCAAGCAATATGGCGAGCTACGCTCACAGCTCAGTGCGCGCAAAGCGCGTATCGAGCAACAGGCTGTTCGCTTGCAGCAAATGCACAGTGATATTGCTGAAGCTAAAGAGCAAATGGGGCAAGAGGATGAGAATTTATCCCAGGCGCGCGTGATACTGGAAGAGGCTATTATGGCCATGGAGCAAGATACCGACCAGAAAGAGGCTTTGTTATCACGTCGCGATGATATCCGTTCACTGCTCGATCAGGCGCGTCAACGCGCTCGCCACGATAAAGACAGACACCACGCACTCGCGATGCGCCATCAGTCAGTTAAGACACAATTGGCCTCAATCACCGACAGTATTAAGCGTTTGCAAGAACAGGTTGAGCGATTACAAGGCCGCCGTGAGCAACTACAGGCAAGTCTTGGGGATAATCGTGACCCTTCAGATGATCAGCAATTAGAGCTGGAAGCACTGTTGGAAAAACGGCTCACTATCGAGACTGAACTTGCCGGTGCCCGAGCACTAAAAGAACAGGTAGAGCAGCAATTGCGCGAAGCGGAGCAGGCCAGAGGGCGTGTCGAGACTGATGTTCAAGCGGTGCGCTCACAATTAGAACAAGCTCGCCTAGAGGCGCAAACGATTACGGTTAAGCGTGATACTATCGCTAAACAGATTCTCGACGAGGGCAATGACGTCAATGTGTTAGTGGGTGAATTACCCGATGATGCCAGTGAAGAACCACTGGAGGAATTACTGGTCCAATTGGGTAATCGCATCAGTCGCCTTGGTGCAATCAACTTAGCGGCAATTGAAGAATACAAGGTTGAATCTGAGCGTAAAAATTATTTAGATGCTCAAAACGGTGATCTTAATGATGCCCTAGAAACCTTAGAAAATGCGATTAAGAAAATTGATCGAGAAACTCGAACACGCTTTAAGGAAACCTTCGATCAGGTCAATAGTGGGTTGCAGGAATTATTTCCAAAAGTATTTGGTGGCGGGCATGCGTATTTAGAATTAACCGGTGAGGATCTACTCGATACCGGTATTGCCATCATGGCTCGGCCACCGGGTAAGCGCAACAGTACAATTCATCTACTCTCCGGTGGGGAAAAAGCGCTAACGGCGATTGCATTGGTGTTTTCAATTTTCCGTCTAAATCCGGCACCGTTTTGTATGCTCGATGAGGTTGATGCGCCGCTTGATGATGCCAATGTAGGGCGTTATGCCCGTCTGGTTGAAGAAATGTCGAAATATGTCCAGTTTATTTATATCACCCATAATAAAATAGCGATGGAAATGGCCCATCAGTTAATGGGTGTGACCATGCACGAGCCAGGTGTATCACGCATGGTTACAGTCGATGTTGATGAAGCTGCCGAACTTGCCGCAACCTGATAACAAGGTGTTGTGGTCGTTAACGATAACTGTATGAATCTTTAAGTAGAGGTAATCAAAAAAGATGGAATTCGCAATGCGTGAGTGGCTCACAATTGTCATAGTATTGTTGATTATCGGTGTATTGCTTGATGGCATTCGTCGTATGAGACAGGCGCGCCGAAATTCGCTGCGTATGTCGTTGAGCATGCACAAAGGTACAACACAACAAGAGTTAGATGAATACGGCAGCGAATTGCCCAATGGTGGTGCTCGTGTGGCGGTTCGTAATGAAGCACAGGAGGTTGAGCGTCTCAATCGTGCCATGCATCAGATTGTCGATCCAGATGATGTCATTATGCAAGATAAAAGCTCGCCGGTTGAGCAGGCGAGCCTCAACCTTGAACAGAGTGTTCCCATGTTAATGGACTCCGTTGAATCGGCTAAACAAGATAAGACTGATCTGAGTACTGATGAACCCGATACTGGTGAGCTAACCCCGAGTGAGCTGACAAACAATGAACGAGATGCAGCAGGTGCAGAGCGTATTGAGCCGCAAATAAACCCCGATGCTGCTGTCACAGCAGTAGCAGACGATACGCCTGATGCTCGCTCGTTGTCGACAACTGATACTGGTACAGAAACAACGCCGCAAAAACCACCGCCAAAAACTGCCGCTATAAAAGTGGGTAATCCTTTTAAGCAAGGGGCAGCTAAGCCTGAGCGTGTAACTGAGACGAAAAAAGCGGCTAATCATGGTCTAAAAGAAGAAGTATTTATTATCAATGTGAAGGCGATTGAAGGGCAGCAATTCGACGGCAGTGCACTCTTGTCGATCATGCTTGAAGAAGGTTTGCGCTTTGGTGCTATGAATATTTTCCATTGCCACAGTGACGATGATGGCGAAGGCCCCATTCTATATAGTTTGGCCAATATGGTCATGCCTGGCACCTTTGATTTAAACGCGATGGATAACTTTAGTACCCCCGGTGTCAGCTTATTTTTAACGCTGCCTATAGATCAGTACAGTTACCTCAACGCCTTTGAATCCATGTTGAATACTGCCAAACGGATCGCACAAACCTTAGGCGGCGAGTTGAAAGATGAGCATCGCAGTGTGATGACCGGCCAGACAATTGAGCACTACCGAGAGCGGATTCGTGATTTTACTCGCAAACAACAGCTAGCAGCCAAAATATAAAAGACATACTGGCGGCCATTTCAGGATGAATATTGACAGGACAAGTTGTAGAACAATATATGAGTGTAACGACAACCATTGATGCTCTTCGCGCATTGCGCGATGAAATCAACCAACATAACTACCGCTATTATGCCTTAGACGATCCGTCGGTTCCCGATGCTGAATACGATCGCTTAATGAAGCAATTGCGCGCATTAGAAGCTGACCATCCAGAGTTGATTACCGAGGATTCACCGACCCAACGCGTGGGTAGCCAACCGCTGGAATCCTTCAGCCAAATTACCCATGAAGTGCCCATGCTATCGCTTGATAATGCCTTTAGTGAAGAGGACTTAAAGGATTTTAATCAGCGTGTTCTCGATCGTCTACAGCTTGATGAAGATATCGAATATGCCTGCGAGCCAAAACTGGATGGCATAGCTGTAAGCTTGTTATATCGCGACGGTAAACTTGTGCGTGGTGCTACGCGAGGCGATGGCACCACCGGCGAAGATATCACGCAAAACGTGCGTACTATAGGATCAATTCCATTGGGGTTGCATGGTGAAGGGTTTCCGGCAGTGCTTGAAGTCCGTGGTGAGATTTATATGCCCAAGGCCGGTTTTAATGCTCTTAATGAAACCGCTAAAGCGAACAACGAAAAGCTCTTTGTCAATCCGCGCAATGCCGCCGCCGGTAGTTTGCGTCAACTCGACCCGCGTATCAGCGCAACGCGCCCGCTAGAAATGTGTGCCTATAGTGTAGGTTTAGTGACAGGCGGGGATCTGCCTGCACGTCATAGTGATATTCTTTATGCGCTCGCAAATTGGGGGTTTCGCATAAATAGTGAAATGGCCGTTGTTGATAATATTCAAGGTTGTGTTGACTATTTTCAACGTTTAGGCGCTAAGCGTGAGCAACTCAGCTACGATATCGATGGCATTGTCTTTAAAGTGAATCAATTATCCAAGCAAGAGACACTGGGGTTTGTATCGCGAGCGCCACGCTGGGCAATTGCACATAAATTTCCCGCGCAAGAAGAGTTAACGCAACTTATTGATGTCGAGTTTCAAGTCGGGCGCACCGGCGCTATCACGCCAGTTGCCCGCTTGCAGCCGGTTTTTGTTGGCGGTGTTACCGTTTCGAATGCAACCTTACATAATCGTGACGAAGTGCAACGTCTTGATGCTCGCATTGGTGATACCGTCATTATCCGCAGGGCAGGGGATGTTATCCCGCAAGTGGTCTCAATAATACAAGAGCGCCGTCTCAGTGGTTCACAACCGGTTGTATTCCCTACTGTCTGCCCTGTGTGTGCTTCACCGATTAGTGAAATACCGGGCGAGGCGACGCTGCGCTGTAGCGGTGGGCTTATATGCAGTGCCCAACGCAAAGAAGCGATTAAACACTATGTGTCTCGCAAAGCGATGGATGTCGATGGCCTAGGTGATAAATTAGTCGAACAATTGGTGGATATTGGCTATGTTGACTCTCTGGTGAACCTCTATCAGCTAGAGGCTGAAAAAGTGGCCGCTATGGAGCGTATGGGCGAAAAATCAGCGGCTAATGTATTAGCCGCCATTGAAGCCTCAAAACAGACGAGCTTGGCCCGTTTTATTTATGCATTGGGTATCCGTGAAGTCGGTGAGGCGACTGCCCGCAATTTAGCCAATCACTTTGGCAGCTTAACTGCAATAATGGCGGCCGATGAAGAGGCATTAGTCAGTGTGGCTGATGTAGGGCCTATTGTAGCGGGCTTTATATTGGCGTTTTTCTCAGAGCAGTCGAACTGCGATATTATTGCTGGATTGCAGGCTGAGGGTGTTAACTGGCCCGATGTTGAGGTTGTGCCTGAGGCAGTGCTGCCACTGGATGGCCAGATCTTTGTTGTGACCGGTAAACTAGAGCGACTATCACGCGATGAGGCGCAGCAATATTTACGTTCACTCGGTGCTACTGTGGCCGGTAGTGTCTCTAAGAAAACCCATACAGTTGTTGCAGGCCCTGGTGCAGGTTCAAAGCTGACCAAGGCCGAAACCTTAGGTATCACCGTTATGAATGAAGCTGAATTAATTGAACTATTGCAGCAACATGAGGTGTCGGTGTGATTCGCTGGCGGCTGTGTGGCGTGTTATTACTAGCCGCTACAGTAGTTAGTTGTGCTACCGCACCACCAACGCGGGTTGGCAATTTGTGTGATATTTTTGATGAAAAGGGTAGCTGGTACAGTAAAGCAAATAAGGCCTCTAAGCGCTGGGGTTCACCGATTGGCGTGATGATGGCGATGATGTATCAGGAGTCGAGCTTTAGGGCAACGGCTAAGCCACCGAGGAAGAAAATTTTATGGGTAATCCCCGGCCCTCGCCTCAGTAGTGCCTATGGCTACCCTCAGGCAAAGACGGCAACCTGGAAGTGGTATAAAAAAAGCAGTGGCAATTGGGGTGCTGATCGCGATAAATTTGGCGATGCGATTGACTTTATTGGCTGGTACAATAACCAAAGTAAAAAAAGTAATAATATCGCGTTAGACGATACTTATCGTTTATATCTGGCCTACCACGAAGGGCATGGTGGTTACGCCAAAGGCAGTTATCGCCAAAAAAAATGGTTAGTTAATGTAGCTAAAAAAGTCTCTGCTAGGGCTTCGCGTTATCAACAACAGCTCAAGGGCTGTGAAAAACGTATGCAGCGAGGGTGGTGGCCATTTTAGTCACGCAGTCTCAATTAATATAATACTCGACGAGCATCAAAGGATTTACCATTATGGATCAAGAGTCAATTGTCTATGGGTGTATCAAAGACTCCACCTTATTGTCGGCGGGTGAAAAGTTTCAGCACCGTGTTGCAAATCGTCGTGCAATGTTAGCATTGCCGGCGATTGATGACTGGCCATTTCTCTCGCGTGAAATGTTTGCCATTCCTGGTGCTCAATCAACCCAAAATGATTATCAAACCGATGTTATTCACTTTGGCGCATCCTATAAAGCGGTTGAGTATGAATGGGCCCAATGGATAAAAAAATTTGAAGAATTGCTGGAGAGTATGTATTGGGTTTCGGCAATTGTCCATTTAGAAACTGAACTCTCAGGCACACATACCTTTATGTGGGAGAGTAAAAACCGTGGGCACCAACCCGGTGATGGCATTATCAATGTTCGCTGTGAATGGAATTACGAATTGGATATATTAACGCGTAGAGCATAGTAACAAGCAGATGCGAACAGTACACAATAATGCCACGGTGTATCGTTATTAAATGGGTGAAGTGATCGATTGTTAAGAGAGACCGTGTTCTGTATTTTTAGTTGTTTTATTGCCGCTAGTGTTGCTGGCAACTCATTGGTGTATCAGCTGGAATTGACGACTTAACCTATGCCGCATATTATTAACACGCAAACACCCGCGCTGACGAACCCGACTAAATTGGTTTTTTTTGATATCGACGGTACACTGTTAAACACCGATGGCGATTATTCCCCCAATTTAAAACAACAAATACAACGTCTGCATTCTCTGGGCATAAAAACAGCCATAGCCTCCGGGCGGCCGTATTTTGCAGCAGATTTTTTATTCAAAGAGCTTTCACTGCTTGATGCCGGGGTTTTTTGTACCGGTGCGATGCTTTACGATCCTCGTACACACACTAAACTGCTTACACACTCTCTCGATAGCACTGCTGTTCAAGGCTTGTGCGATGATGCGCGCATAGCTGGGCTCTATTGTGAACTCTACAGCGAAGACGAATTTTTTATTGAGCCATTATCCGCTGCCAATGCCTTAGTGAGCCGCATACACAATACGCATTTGCGCTGCCAGTCAACAGTGACAGACTTTGCCCCTTTGCTTGATTCATCAAGATATACCGTCACTAAATTACTACTGGGTGTGGATACAAGACTACAGCCTGATGCGTTGCAGCAATTAGCCGCTAAATACCCTGAGTTTGATTTCGCCTATGCCGGTTTTCTAGCATGTCCTGGATGGTTATTTGCCAGTGTTATCCATAAAAATGCCGATAAGTCTGTCGCTTTTGATACCTTATTACACCACCATAACGTCAGTGCAGAGCAAGTTATAGCGCTGGGTGACTCTCATTCAGACGAAGTGTTTTTATCGAAAGCTGGCGTGGGTATTGCTATGGGAAATGCCAATGCCTCCGTTCAAGCCTGTGCCAACTATGTCACTCACAGTGTCGATGATGATGGTGTGGCTTTTGCGTTGCAGCAATTAGTGCGGTAAAAAGTTTCATTGTCGTGTAAACGATCTTATTTTTTATACGTATAGTGTCAGTGTGGCTATCTATTCCCTAAAGTGCATGTTAGCGTTAATGACAGCATTAAAAATCGAAAAATGTCGTCAAAAAATACAATCGAAATAGACGCTACTGTTCAATCTAAGGCATACTTTTCATTAAGTTCAAGATATGAAGTATTTATACAATAGTGTATCTTTTATTTAAGTATTTGATTAAGTTGATTTATTGACAATAATTGTCTTCAATATACAGTAGCCTATTACGAAATAGTGACCACGCAAATAGTCTGCGTGTGAATAAGAAATAAGCAATACAATACGATAATATGGCAAATTTGAGGTGACACAGGATGAGTGATTACAAGGCTCCTTTACGAGATATCCGCTTTACTTTTTATGAGCTGCTTGAGTATGAAGCTCACTACGCAGCATTACCCGGCGCCGAAGAGGCTAGCCCAGATATCGTGAATGCCATTCTCGATGAAGCGGGTAAGTTTTGCGAAGAGGTACTAGCGCCTCTCAATAGCACAGGCGATCGCGAAGGTTGCCAATGGAACGATGGTGAAGTGAGTACACCGTCGGGCTTTAAAGAAGCCTACCAGCAGTATGTCGACGCGGGTTGGCCCTCAATGACACATTCAACACAATACGGTGGTCAGGGGTTGCCCCAATCTTTGGGAACCGTATTGAGCGAAATGAAAGGGGCTGCTAACTGGTCATGGGCAATGTATCCGGGCCTGTCCCACGGCTGTATGAATACTCTCGATTCACACGGTACCGATGAGCAAAAAAGTACCTATTTGCCCTCACTGATTGCGGGTAACTGGACAGGCACTATGTGCTTGACGGAAGCCCATTGTGGCACTGATCTAGGTATGCTGCGCACAAAAGCAGAGCCCAATGACGATGGCTCTTATACCATTACAGGCACCAAAATCTTTATCTCCGCAGGCGAGCATGATCTATCGGATAATATTATCCATATTGTGCTGGCACGGTTGCCTGATGCACCTGAGGGCACTAAAGGTATTTCACTTTTTATTGTCCCGAAGTTTTTAGTGAACGATGCCGGTGAATGCACCGAGCGCAATGGCGTCAACTGTGGCTCGCTTGAACATAAAATGGGCATTCATGGTAATGCCACTTGTGTACTCAATTTTGAGAAGGCGAAGGGGTTTTTAATTGGCCCACCTAACCACGGCCTAGCGTGCATGTTTACCTTTATGAACTCCGCACGTATTGGTACAGCGATTCAAGGGCTTGCACACAGCGAGCTTGGTTATCAAAAATCTCTGGCCTATGCGCAAGAGCGCCTGCAAATGCGTTCGCTCTCAGGGGTTAAAAACCCTGATGCTGAAGCGGACCCGATTATTGTTCACCCGGATGTACGCCGTATGCTATTAACGCAAAAGGCGTTGAGCGAAGGCGCGCGCATGCTGATTTATTATGCCGCTCAACAGATGGATCTTGCCAATCACGCTGAAGATGAAAAAACCCGTGAAACAGCCGATGAGTTATTAGGTTTGCTGACGCCTATTGCAAAAGCGTTTATTACTGAGGTCGGGTTTGAATCAGCCAATCTTGGTTTGCAATGTTTTGGTGGGCATGGCTACATCCAAGAGTGGGGGATGGAGCAAAACGTACGTGACGCTCGTATTGCTATGTTGTATGAAGGCACGACAGGTATTCAAGCATTAGACCTTTTAGGTCGGAAAGTGTTAAAGACTCGAGGTGATACATTAAAGTTATTTGGTAAAGTTATTCAGGAGTTTGCAAAGTCCTGTGAAAATCGTAAGATGAAAGAATTCAACAAACCACTATTGGCATCAAGCAAACAGCTTGGCGATATCACCATGAAAATTGGCATGTCGGCGATGCGTAACAAAGATGCAATTGGTGCGGCTTCGGTTGATTATCTAATGTTTTCAGGTTATGTGACGCTCGCTTATTTATGGGCGCGAGCGGCGAATGTTGCCTATACAGCGATCGATGCAGGCACATCCGAGAAAGCATTTTACGAAGCTAAAATTAAAACGGCACGTTTTTATTATGAACGTATATTGCCGCGAACATTGACATTGGCCGCAACGATTGAGTCGGGTCACGATAATTTAATGTCATTAGAGTCAGAGGCATTTTCGTTTGAGTAAGTGATCAAAAAGGGCTTGTCAACAAGCCCTTTTTTATAGCGCCACATGGGTCTAAGTTGTCTCAATTAAAAGGATAATAAGAGTGGATACCCAGCAATCAATTGGTCGTATGTTTTTACAAGCCTGCGCAGAGAATCGTGATTTACCCGCATTCTCCTGTATGGGAAAAACATTAACCTATAGCCAGCTAGAGAGTCTGTCGGCTCAGTTTGCCGCCTATTTACAACACCATACCACACTGGCACCGGGCGATCGTATCGCCATTCAACTGCCCAATTTGTTGCAGTATCCGGTGGCCTTATTTGGCGCATTGCGCTGTGGATTAGTCGTGGTTAACACTAACCCACTGTATACAGAGCGTGAGTTAGAACACCAACTTAACGACTCCGGGGCTAAGGTGCTGATAACCTTCGCCAACTTAGCACAAGCGGCAGCTAATGTTGTTGAGCGTACTGATGTTAAACAGGTTATCATCACTGAGGTCGCCGACTTACATGGTTTTTTTAAACGGCATTTAATCAATGGTGTTGTTAAATACATTAAAAAAGCGATTCCAGATTGTTCTTTCCCTGCGAGCATTCGCTTTCTCGATGCGCTTAAACTCGGCGCCCGGGATCAATGCAGTGATGTAGAGCGCAACCCCAGTGATATTGCCTTTTTGCAATACACCGGCGGTACTACCGGTATTGCCAAAGGGGCCATGCTAAGCCATGCTAATTTATTGGCCAATATGTGGCAGATACGCGAGCACTGGGGTGACGTGTTAGTACCTAAAACCGATTGCTATATAGCACCGCTACCGCTGTATCATATTTACGCATTTACTATTCACTGTACCACACTGGTTTCACTCGGCGGGCACAATGTACTTATACCCAACCCGCGTGACCTTGATAGTATTGTTAAAGCGTTTAAGCGCCATACTGTGACGGGGTTTTTAGGGTTAAATACGCTCTTTGTTGCGTTGTGTCGCTACGAGGCATTTCGAAATCTCGATTTTACAACACTGACAACGACCCCCTCAGGCGGTATGCCCTTAAGCAACGATGCGGCTAATCAGTGGCAGGCACTGACAGGTGTTATGCCCGTAGAAGGGTATGGTATGACAGAGACCTCACCTGTAGTTACCGCCAATCAGCGTGCGCGCCATCAGCTTGGTAGTATTGGTACGGCCCTGCCTGAGACTGAGCTTAAAGTAATTGATGCAGAAGGCAATAGCTTGCCCACTGACGAGCGCGGTGAACTTTGTGTACGTGGGCCTCAAGTGATGCAGGGTTACTGGCAACGTCCAGAGGCAACCGCTGATGTTCTCGATAATGACGGCTGGATACAAACCGGTGATATCGCGGTTATTCAAGAAGACGGTTTTGTGCGCATTGTCGATCGCAAAAAAGATATGATTATTGTCTCTGGTTTTAATGTCTACCCCAATGAAATCGAAGCCGTATTGCTCAATCATCAACTGATTATTGAAGCGGCGGTTATTGGTGTTCCCGATCGTAATACTGGCGAGGCAGTCAAAGCATTTTTGGTTGCGGATGAAAACCAGCCATTGCCGAGTGAAGAGGCAATTAAAGCTTATTGTAAAGAGAATATGACTGGCTATAAAGTACCACGCTTTTATGAGTTTCGCGATGAGTTGCCTAAGAGTAATGTCGGCAAGGTACTGCGACGCGAGCTTAGAGAGAAAGTTGAATCTAATAACGGTATATCGACACCTGCTTAATGCCTGAAACTATAGAACAACATGAACAACCCGCTATTGGCAATCGCAATGCATTGATATTATCGGGCGGGGGTGCGCGTGCAGCTTATCAAATAGGTGTGTTGATGGCCATAAAGGAAATCATCCCGCCACAAAGCAATCCATTTCCTATTATCTGTGGTACCTCCGCAGGCGCGATTAATGCTATTTCACTTGCGGCTAATAGCGATGATTTTCACTACGCGGTCAATCAGCTTGAACGCCTGTGGACAGGCCTTACTATTGAGCATGTGATTCGTACCGGTTGGTGGGATTTACTCGGTGGTATATCGCGTATAGGGCGCTCTCTTTTTCGTGAAGGTATTGATTACCACAAGCCATTAAGTTTGCTCGATAACTCGCCACTCAATGCATTTTTAAAACAAAATGTCGATTTTTCAGCAATACAGCGTTCTATCGACCGTGGCGCTTTACACGCAGTGTCTGTTGCGGCGTTAGGGTATAGCAGTAGCGATTCTGTTAATTTTTTTCAAGGCGTGCCTGAGCTAACTGAGTGGCGCCGCTATCGCAGAGTTGGTGTGCGCTCAACATTAGGGATGGAGCACTTGCTAGCCTCGTCGGCCATTCCTTGGGTGTTTCCTACGGTGCGCATCGGAAATGAATTTTTTGGCGATGGGGCCATGCGGCAATTAGCCCCCATTAGCCCGGCGTTACATTTAGGTGCTGATCGAGTCTTTGTTATTGGTGTCAGTGGTAATCGCCACCCCAATTTAAAACGCCACCGGTTTGTGGCTAAGCATCCACCATCAATGGCGCAAATGGCTGGTCATATGCTAAATAGTGCTTTTGTCGATAGCCTTGAGGCGGATATAGAACATATAGAACGAGTGAATGGTTTGCTGGGACTTATCACTAAAGAACAACTTGAAAAGGCTGAGATGCCGCTGCGGCCCGTAAAAACACTGGTTATTTCTCCCTCCCAACAAATCGATAAAATTGCGGGCAGAAAAGTGCGCTATATGCCCAAGAGCCTGCGCTTTTTTATGCGTACCTCAGGTGCTACTGCACACGCTGGTGGCTCCACATTGGCCAGTTATTTACTGTTTTCAAAGCCGTTTATTGACGAGTTAATTGATTTGGGGTATCAAGATGCTATGTGGGAAAAAGAGTCTATTGAAGCCTTTTTTGAGTAGCGATATACTCATAAATACTCTACTAATAATTATACGCTCTCTACTAACTCGCTAGGTTTTGTTATGCAAACGATAACGACAGACTTATTGCGCTCATCGCAAGATACCCATTTGCACCAGCAATTATTGAACGACTCTACGGTAGAAAATGTCAACAACGCGATTACCCGACAGGCCGATCAGGGCATGAATAACCGGGTGCGACGCCAGCTACTGTCAACCTCTGTGCGCTTAAGCAAGCGTATGTCCCCGGTATTAGCCAGGCTTGCTGTCGATTGTGCGCAACGCCTTGATATTACTATTCCCATTGAGCTCTATGCCTACTCAAACCCGCAGTTTAATGCGGCTTGTGTAAAACCTGAAGATGGCCGTTTATTTATTATGTTCTCTTCAAGCTTGCTTGATGCCTTTGATGAGGATGAGCTGCGTTTTGTGATGGGGCATGAGCTAGGGCATTACCTTTATGGCCATCACGACATTCCTATTGGCTATATTTTGCGTGGGCAACAACAACCTTCACCAGAGCTTGCACTGACTTTAACCCGTTGGTCCCGGTATGCTGAAATCTCAGCGGATAGAGCAGGTGCTCACTGCACGCAAAATTTTAACGCTGTGGCACGAGCACTGTTCAAGCTGGCCTCGGGCGTTACCAGCAGTATTGTAAGTTTTCAGTTGGAGGATTTTTTACAGCAAGTTGATGACATGCAACTAGAAAATGCTGATACACCTTTAGGTAATACAAGTCAGGATTGGTTTTTGACGCACCCATTTAGTCCCTTAAGAGTTAAGGCATTGCAATTTTTTCATCAATCAATTTTAGCGAATACAGAGGGCGTGCCTGTTGATACCCTTGAGATGAACGTTGAAAACCTGATGAGCTTTATGGAGCCTAATTATCTCGATGGGCACACCGATACGGCGAAACATATGCGCAATTTATTATTTGCCGGTCTACTGTTGGTAGCCAATGCAGATAGTGAGATTAGCGATAGCGAAATAGCTGTATTTGAAACTTTTTTTGGCCGTCATAAATACAGTGAGCAACTTAATCTACAACAGTTAGAAAAAGAATTATCATCGCGAGTACAACGCGTTAACGAATCCGCATCATTGATACAAAAACTCAAAGTGATCAATGATATCTGCACTATAGCGACAGTGGATAAACCTATAGGCACCGAAGAGTATCAAGTGATAAAAAACATTGCATCACTTTTGCAATTACCGCTATCGATTATTGAACAATTTACACCTACCAATGTTGATCTCGATTAATAGCGTTTAATACTAACTGCGTATAAGCCAGATCAAGCAGCTCGCTATAAAGCGCATCGTTTATACGTATTAACGCGGTTTTAAGCTAATATAGCGCAACACACACGCGGGTTTATTATTTGCCTTGCTAGCAGCAATACCAAAGCGAATTTCAAGTATATCTTTATAAGCTATCACAGCGGTTGAATAAAAAAGCGAACGTGCTGTTTCATCGGTAGATTTAGGGATGTGCACAATATTGTCAGGGCAATTCCATTTTAGTTTTTCAGGTGATGGGCTGTTGATAGATTGCATCAATAACTGCATATCACCGGTATGTGTGACGACAACAGTACTCACCTTGCCATTCCAATGATCGATAGCAAACGCTGATTGAGATAATAGGGGGGTTGCAAGTATCGCCAACAGTACAATAAATCGCATAATGTTCAGTCCTTAGAATCAGTAAAAAATAATTAATAAGTGATGATTGTTGCGAAGAGTGACATTACTGTAGCCTGTTGCTCTTGTAAAGTGCACTAAAGCCAACTGGATCAAATTCTAGGTGATACAGCAAAAATTATTAAGCCCGTAGGTCAGTTAAAAACCATTTGCAAGGTTTGGGAGTCTTTAGCCACCACTTATGATGTTTCTTTAATATAAGCAACACTCTTGCATTGGCGCTGGTAAGCCAGTGACAAACATTGTGACTCACCGGTAAAAATATCGGGATGTGAGTGGGTTAATGTCATCAGTCGGTGCTCTAGTGAGTGTTGCGTCTCAATATTACCCGTGTGATCAATATGTTCAACCTCTATTGGCACATCTAATCGTGAGAGTGCATAGGCAACCAGCAAGCTACGATGGCAGGTTGCTGGGTCTTTTTCTGCGCACAACATAGCAATGGTAAACCCCTTTTCTATTCCGTGGGTTAAACGGGTTATACCCGAGAGAAATAAATCATCAAATCGCAATCGATCAAATTGAATTTGCCCGTGTTCATCGTAGTGAGCGGCTACCTTCGAGCGAGGCCCGAGCTCTTTACCTAAATAAACATAGCGAATATGTTGTTCGGCAAGGCTCGCGATGAGTGGCTCACGATGATAATCGTGAAACCGCTTACTATAAGGTACTGAGCGTACATCGGCGATTACGTCGATTTTATAATGCTGTAGCTGGCTTAAAAATACATTTAATGGCTTTGTCGCATAGCCAATACTGTATAGCTTGGGCATTGAGGGAATAGATTGCTTCATTGAATGATTACAATACTGGTTGATAAATTAATGATACCGATAGCCGTATCGAGCATAATCACACAAGTGTAGTACGGAGGCTACAGTACGGAGGCTATAGAGTACGTAAGCTATGGGTAACAAAGCGCTAATAACGATATTATCGTAACGAAATACAGCGACACACTTATTGTGATGTTATTTTAGCCTAGTCAGGCTAATTAAATCAGTCTGTATTTTAAAATGAAAAAAGAAGAAAACCAAGTGGTGTGTACTCATGTAAAAATGCGTAAAGGGATGTATCCCAAATGGCTTATTGACAACAAAAGGACTCTGTTTAGGGGGAAAATATCTCTTGCGGGGTAGCGCATAGCGCGATGAGGGTATAGAGAGTGGGGTATTTTAATGGTTACACCAAAATACACACACTCTCTATATGTAACTATCAGCTAACGTGCTTAAATATAGCTTCTAGGCTTTCTTTAGCATCACCAAACAGCATGCGGGTGTTCTCTTTATAAAATAGCGGGTTATCAACACCGGCATAACCTGATGCCATACTGCGTTTTAATACAATAGTTGATTCACCATGCCAAGGCTCCAATACCGGCATACCGGCGATGGGGCTGTCAGGTACTTCTTGCGCAGCAGGGTTAACGATATCATTAGCGCCTATCACAACGGATACATCAACGTTGGCAAAATCTTCATTGATTTCATCCATTTCATACACGATATCGTAAGGTACTTTAGCCTCGGCGAGCAATACATTCATATGGCCCGGCATACGCCCCGCAACAGGGTGAATACCAAAGCGAACATTGACGCCTTTTTTACGCAGTGTGCGGGTTATATCAGAGACCATATGTTGTGCTTGGGCAACGGCCATACCATAGCCTGGTATAATCATTACTTCTTTTGCGTTCAGTAGTTGATCAGCTACCTCATCAACTGAGGTGGCAATTACTTCGCCTTCAATCTCACCCTCACCCTCAGCATTAGTACTTGCCTTCGTTGGGCTATTACCAAACCCTCCGGCAATAACGGCAATAAAATTGCGGTTCATTGCTCGACACATTATGTAGCTTAAGATAGCACCACTACTACCCACTAAGGCACCGATCACAATCAATAAATCGTTGCTGAGCATAAAACCGGTCGCTGCTGCTGCCCAACCAGAATAACTATTAAGCATCGATACCACCACCGGCATATCTGCACCACCAATGGCCATAACCATATGTACACCAAAGACTAATGCAACAATCGTCATTAGTACCAAAGAGGTCATACCGCCCCCCTCAGCTGATGCACTGACAAAGCTACTGCCAAATAAAATAGACAATACTAACAGGCCTAGGTTAAACCAGTGTCTGCCTGGAAATAATAATGGCTTACCGGTGACTTTTCCGCTGAGTTTTAAGTAGGCAACAATTGAGCCTGAAAAGGTAACGGCACCAATTAAGATACCAATATAGGTTTCGATATCGTGGATTGTTTTTTCAACACCTGTGAGCTGTGTATCGTGCGCTAAAAAGTTAGCGTAGCCAACTAATACTGCGGCCAAACCGACAAGGCTATGTAATATAGCCACGAGCTCTGGCATTTGTGTCATTTCAACTTTTCTGGCCAGTGTTAAGCCAACATAAGCACCAATACCCAGTGCAAAAAGCAGTAGAAAATAATTGTCCTCAACAAGGCCAACGATAGTGACAAGCAGTGCTATGGTCATCCCGGCAATACCGAAATAGTTACCTCTGCGTGCGGTTTCTTGATTGCTCAATCCGCCCAGTGCCAATATAAACAATATCGTTGCCCCTATATAGGCGATATTGACAAATTCATCAGTCATGATAATTCCTCTTAATAAACAAACCTACAATAACAATAAGATAGGTTTTAAAAACATATAGTTGTAGGTGTTATTTTTTAAACATTGCGAGCATACGTTGGGTAACGGCAAAGCCACCCACAATATTAATCATGGTGACTAATATGGCGATAGTCGAAAATAAAATAACCGCAGGGCTCGGTGATGAAATCTGCAATAGCGCACCAATAATAATAATGCTACTAATCGCATTAGTGACACTCATTAGTGGTGTATGCAGTGAGGGGCTTACATTCCAAATTACCATGTACCCAACAAAACACGCTAGTACAAAAACGGTAAAGTGTGCAGTAAATGAGGCGGGCGCAGAAACCCCTAAACCTAGTAACGCAAGTGCGCCGACAATAAAGGGAATCCATTTTTTTAATGGGTGTGGCGGTGTTTCAACAACAGGCTCTGGTGCAGCCTTAGGTGCTGCCTTTGGCGCTGCTGATAATTTGGGGGCAGGTGGTGGCCAGGTAATTTCGCCTGCTTTGACAACGGTTGCACCGCGCACGACTTCGTCATCGAAATCAACCACCGCATTACCATCTTTTTCTTTGGTCATATCCGATAGTAAGTGGCGCAGGTTAGTGGCATACAGTTGACTTGCCTGTGTTGGTAGACGGCTAGGTAAATCGGTATAACCTATAATATTAACACCGTGTTTAACGACAACCTCGTCAGCTTTCGATAATTTACAGTTACCTCCCATTGCTGCGGCAAGATCTACGATAACACTACCTTCGCGCATGGATTTAACCATGTCCTCGGTGATTAATTCAGGCGCTGGCTTTCCAGGTATTAATGCTGTCGTTACGATAATATCTACTTCTTTTGCCTGCTCGGCAAACAGGGCCATTTCAGCATCGATAAATTCTTTACTCATGGTTTTAGCATAGCCACCACTGCCGCTGCCATCTTCTTCAAAGTCGAGCATTAAAAATTCGGCATCCATACTTTCGACTTGTTCTTTTACTTCAGGGCGAGTATCAAATGCTCGTACAATAGCCCCCATACTTTTGGCTGAGCCAATAGCAGAAAGACCTGCAACACCTGCACCAATAACTAATACTTTGGCAGGAGGTATTTTTCCTGCTGCGGTAATTTGACCCGTAAAAAAACGGCCAAAGTGTTGCGCGGCTTCAACAATTGCGCGATAGCCTGCAATGTTTGCCATAGAACTCAGCGCATCCATTTTTTGTGCGCGAGAAATTCTAGGGACACTTTCCATTGCTAGCGCCGTTACTTTTTTATCTGCTAGATTTTGGAGGAGTTCAGGGTTTTGTGCCGGCGCTAAAAATGAAATTAACAGCGTATTTTCTTTAAGCTTATTAATTTCGTCACCTTCAGGTGCGCGCACTTTTAAAATAATATCGGCACTATTCCAAATAGCATCAGCATTATCAATAATATCGACACCTGCATTGCGATAATCTTCATCGCGAAATTTAGCGGCGTCTCCTGCACCACTTTCAATGGCAACACTAAAGCCTAGTTTTTGTAATTGCTGGGCTGCTTCTGGTGTCGTTGCGACACGTCTTTCACCCGGATACACCTCTTTGGGCACGCCAATATGCATAAATGTCTCCTGCTCTCTTAGTAAATCTATTTTTTTTAATTTAACGGCCGGCTAGTGTAACTGGTTATTTGCGAGAGGAAAATTTAAGTTTTTAATATAGACGATAAGTTTGACTAATGGGTCGTTTTTTGATCGATTATTGCGGCTTTATCGAGGTTTATCGACGGGAGTCAAACAGAAACGTTGTAATATCACAGTTATTTTGTGTCTTCATTGCCAAGATGGGTGCGCTGAATTTCACTCAGTAGTAACTGAATCATGATTTCCAGTTGCTGTAGCTGTTGTTTGATTTGTTGATTTTCGCTCATGGATAGAGCGCGATAACCCCGTGGGTAATCCCAACCATAACCCCAGCGGTAACTCGTTGGTAAATAGGGGCCACCGCCCATTCTTACACCGGCTAACATCAGTTTTGCTATCTCAGGTTTGCCGACAGTAGCGACGCACTGCTTTAGCGCAAGGTCAGCCGTTAGTCTTTGTGCACGAGTGCCACCTTTCCAATAATTGAGATCGTGCTTAATACAGCAGTTAGCCCACAAGGTTTGCTCTTCTAATGTACCATCAGGGAAAACACTACAGCCATCTGAGGTAAAAGGCTTTAATGTATCAGCATTAACCGCGACAGTGAGTACAGCGCCAATAAAAAACAATGCTAGAGCTACAAATGACCGAATTACACTGTGCGGCACTGCCTTTTTACAGACTATCGTGACTGCTTTCAACAGCATTGAGGCTGGCTGGCTAATTGTCGTTATCGGCATAAAATAATGAAATAATAGGTAAAAATGCAGGTTAGTATAAGGCGATTTAATCCGCTAGTCATCTGCTATATCTGTGGTATCTATTAGTGAATAGCCAGTGGCGTAATAATGCCGTACAACCTTTAACTTACTTTACATAAATCTTTTAAGTGGTTGATATAAAGGTATATATAATTTTTTATTACCTGTGTGCATCTGTATATCTTTCCCGTACGTAGAGCTATGATACTGATTACTTTTAAGGATTTCTGTTTTGGATGTTAACAATCGACAGCTCGCCGAATGGTTAATGGCGTGTACCTTGAGCGACAAGCGTGCATTTGCACGCTTGTATACAGCCACATCACCTAAACTTTATGGCATTCTCGTTGCTTTATTGAAAAACCGTACAGATGCCGACGAGGCATTACAAGAAACTTATCTCAATATTTGGAAAAACGCCGCAAGCTATAACCCTGAGCGTGGTGAACCTATGGCTTGGATGAGTAATATTGCCCGGTTTCGCGCACTCGATTTGTTGCGTAAACAGACAACACGACGGCGCTATGAAGATGATTACCAGCAAACGGTATCACACGATGATAGGCAGTTGTTAGCAATAGATGAACACAGTGATGGCGGGGTGCTTGAGAATTGTATTCAGCGTTTGCAAGAGCAGGCTCGGCGCTGTGTCATTATGGCTTATTGTGAAGGCTATACCCACGAAGAGCTGAGTCATAAATTAGACGCCCCTATTGGTACCGTTAAGAGCTGGGTACGTCGTAGTTTGAAACGTTTGCGGGAGTGTATTCATGAACTATCAGCACCCTGAATTACAGGCCTCACTGGCCGGTGAATATGTGATGGGAACCTTACATGGCCGTGCTCGGCAGCGTTTTGAGCATTTATTAGAAGAAGATGCACGTTTACGTGAACAAGTGCGTTACTGGCAGCAACGGCTACACCCACTGACAGATCGAATAGCGCCTATTGTACCGCCGATATCTATCTGGCAACAAATAGCTGTGCGCGTAGGCATGGGTGATGAGCGCGAGCACAGGAGCTGGATTCAGCGCCTAGGGCTGAATATACCTACCCTGTGGCCTGCCGCAGGGGTTTGTTTATTGGTCATTGCCATTGCTGTAGTGATGTTGTTACCGCGACCTGTAGCCTTTGATGTCGACTACAGCGCAAGTATTCATAACGAGCAGCAACAGCGACTGTGGGATATTGCCGTTGATATACAGCATCAGCAGCTCAGACTGAGTCCTGTGGCGATAACATCACGCGGTGACACTAGCGTGTATGAGTTGTGGTTATTGCCCGGTGATGGCACAGCGCCTCAATCGTTGGGCTTACTGCCAACGAACGATACTGTGGTCATTGCGCTATCAGCATCAATCGCATGGGCAACGGCTAATGGCCTGGCGGTGAGTATTGAACCTGCTGGAGGTTCGCCCACAGGATTGCCAACGGGGCCTGTGGTTTATCAGGCGGCTATTACCGCTGTGAATGGCTCATAACGCATCTGGCTTATTTCTGTTGTTGATGTCGAGATATGGATTATTAACAGTTAAGCGAGTATCGATAATACCTTGTGTATCTGGTTCGCTGCTGAGCATGTAATAGATACACAGGTATAAATTAATAGGGGTAGCCACCTAATTAAAGGTGGCTTTATTAGATGAGACATTATTACATAAGACTTAGTTACATAAGGCTTAGTTATATGAAACTTTGTTACATAAGATTTTATTAAATACGGCTTTATCAACGAGTGTTTTCTTTAAGGGCCCTTTTTTTAAGAGCCCCTAGCGATTGCGATAACATCCCAGTGAGGGTTATTTTGCACGAGTTATTGACGAATACCCTCGATATGCAAATCCATAAATACCTCGGTAGAGGCTGGGCCTAGTTTTTCAGGAATGCCAAAATCTTTTAAGCGCAATACTGTAGTGCCCGAAAAGCCCGCACGATATCCACCCCAAGGGTCTTTACCTTCGCCTATTTTTTCAGCATCGATCGTAATGCTTGCTGTCACACCGTGTAGCGTTAAATCTCCGACAACTTCCAACTGGTTGTTGCCTTTGTCGACCACTTTTGTACTGACAAACTTTGCTGTACCAAATGTTGCTGTGTCGAGAAAATCATCACTGCGAATATGTTTATCACGTTTGGCGTGATTAGAATCGAAACTGGTGGCGTCAATGTCAACTGCTATATTGGTCGCACTCACATCGCTAGCATCGTAATTAAATTTACCTGAAAACGTATTAAAGCGCCCGGTTAACCAAGAGTAGCCTAAGTGCTTTATTTTAAAATTGATAAAAGCGTGTGCACCTTTATCGTCAATAACATAATCGGCAGCCGATACATTAAATGACAGCGTTGCGGCAGCTAATAATAGTAGTGCTTTTTTCATAAAAAATTCCCGTAGGTGAGTATTATAATTGTAGGTGAATATTGCCATAATAAGACGTTCGTTAAAGCATTTTCTTTAGGGTGTTATCTTTATCAATAAAATGGTGCTTAAGTGCGGCTAGTGCATGTAATGCGGCTAATAGTATCAGCCCCCAAGCAGACCAGAAGTGTACATTGCCTGCAATATCTTCTTGATGCTCAAACAGCGAGCCTAATCCTGGCAGACTAAACCAGTTAAACACATCAATACTGCGGTTGTCAGCGGTAGGAATTAAATATCCCGTTATAATAATTATAAAAATAACAGCATATAAAAAAAGATGTAACCCATGGGCTGCTTGCTTTTCTTTGTTTGAAAGTGTCTCTGGCATTTGTGGTTGAATAGTGTAACAGCGCCAACTCACACGAAATAACATCACCAAACCCAGCAAAATACCAATGCTATTATGGTAGTGCGGTGCTAGGGTATACCAATCATCGTAGTAGGTAAGCTCTACCATCCATAGCCCCAGTGCAAACAAACCCACAATGGTTATAGCGACACTCCAATGCAATAGTCGGGCAATAATGCCATAGCGTTGTGGTGAGTTAGTCAACATTAATAGAATATCCGCAGCCAATACAGTGGTTAGTGTCTTATGGCTGGGTTTAGTTCCACGATTAATTATATTTACCTGTGAGCGGCTTCACGTATTTCAGCAATATTAAGAAGAGTTCACTATTTAGCCATGTAACAATTATTATAATTTTTACCCTACCTGCCTCTAAAGGGTGAGCGCGTGCGTAATGTTGGTGTTACCCCCTTAATTGCAGGAGAAAGTTATGTCTGGCTATTACTCTGGCCTTGGTAAAATATTGACGAGTGCTGTTATAGGTACTGTGTTATTAATCCCTTACGCTAATGGCTCAAGCCACCGAGAGGCGCCTTATATTTCAAAGTATCCACAGGTCGATGCGACAGATTTCTATTTGTTTAACAGCTACGAACCCGGCCGTGAAGACTACGTTACAATCTTAGCTAATTATATACCCGTGCAGGCAGCTTATGGTGGCCCCAACTACTTTCCGATGGATGAAAATGCATTATATGAAATTCATATTGATAATAATGGTGATGCGATAGAAGATATTACTTTTCAATTTCGTTTTAATAACGAAGAGCCCGCAGGTGGCACAGTTAATTTTACCATTGGTGAAGGAGCTAACCGGCGATCAGTACCGGCAGTCTTGCGCAATGTGGGGGCTATTTCGACAAACGCTGCCGGAGGCTTAAACTATCAGGAGCGCTACAGTGTCACAATGGTTGAAGGCGACCGCCGCACGGGTACGACTAGCGAACTGCTCAATAGAGCAACTCAAACAACGGTCTTTAGTAAACCATTTGATTACTCTGGTACCAAAACCTTTGGTGGCGCTGGTAATTATGCAACCTATGCCGATAGTTTTATACACGAGGCCACTCTTAATAATTGCGCCGCACCGGCTAAGGTTTTTGTTGGCCAGCGCCTTGAGAGCTTTAAACTGGCTTTAGGTGAAGTCTTTGATCTCGTCAACTTTATCCCGGTTGAAGGTGATAGCGCTCCGGGTGCCGGTGATGGTGCTGGGTTTCCTGGCGGGGTCGTACAAGATAGTACACGCAATGCACTTGCGCGTAATAACATTACCACGATTGCAATGGAGCTACACAAGGACTGCTTAACCGGTAATGGCAATGGTGTTATTGGTGGCTGGACTAGTGCCAGTCTACGTCAAGCGACAATACTCAACCCCAGAGCGACACTTGATAAACCCGAAGTCTCTGGCGGTGCTTGGACACAAGTTTCACGTCTAGGTAATTTTTTAGTGAATGAGCTTTTTATTGGTTTTCCCGATAAAGATCGATTCAATGGCAGCGAACCTGTTGATGATACTCAGTTTGCTCACTATGTAACACACCCCGTATTTCCTGCCATTGTCGATGTATTATTTCGCGATGCGGTCAATAATACATTAAATACCACTATTGCTAATCTAGCACCAACAAATATTCCACGTACCGATATCGTCACCGGGTTTTTAACGGGTTTCAGTAGTGTGAATCAATTATCCCAAGTAACACCTGCTGAAATGTTGCGCTTAAATACAACTATAGCTGCAACACCAAAAACACAGCAACAACCACTAGGCGTTGCTGCGGGTGATTTAGCGGGTTTTCCTAATGGCCGGCGCCCCGGTGATGATGCCGTTGATATTGCACTGCGTGTGGCAATGGGTGTGTTATGCCACGATTTACCGTTAGGGGATAATGGCGCGGGGGTTAACCTAGGCTTATGTTTGCCAACAAATGCACCGATAGGCAATGTGGCATTAACCGATGGCGTACCTATATCAGCCGCTGATTTTGAAAATCAATTCCCGTATTTAGTAACGCCTTATCCTGGTTCGCCAGCGAATGCACCGATTCCACAGCCGCGCAATTAACGTTGTAATTAAAGGCTGATTAATCATACATTGGAACAATAAAACTGTATTGTTTCACACCCTAACGGAGAGCACTATGTTAACAATGAGAGCAGCATTGCCAACACTTATGTTTGTCGCTGTGGTATTGGCCGGTTGTGGCGGTAGTAAGAGTAGTCATAACAATATCCCCCCCAGTATTAGCCCAATTGATACACTCAATATACCTGCCGATACTGATACTCAGGTGATAACACTGACTATCAGTGATGATAGAACCGCGCTTGAACAGCTTGTGATTATTGCCTCTTCATCTAACAATACTCTTGTAACCGGCGAAGGCATTGTGTTGGGCAGTAATGCCACAAGCCGCACGCTACTTATATCCCCAGAGGCAGACACCATTGGTACAACTATTGTTACATTAACCCTTAGCGACACTGATAACAATACGGTACAGACACAGTTTCAAGTGAATGTTATAGCAAGGCAAACACCGGCTGAAGGTTTTGTGCGCGATATTTTTGCCAATGATGAAAACTCAAAGCCACTGGCTATTAACGGTATTGAATTGCAACAAGATGTTGATGATATCACTACCTTTGATGATTTAATTTAACCATTGCTGTCTGGAGTTTATTATTAATGGTATATCTAAAACGGCGGCACTGTTTACTCGGCGCCTTAGTGCTGTTGTGCTCAAATGTGAGCGCAAGCGGTGGCTCTGTGATGCTTACTAAAACCACTGCGGGGGATAAACAAGACTCGCACATTTTACTCTCTGGCCAGTCTGTGGTGCACAGTAACCATATTAGGCTCGCTCGTGGCACGGTAAATAGTAATCTTCACGTGTTAACACAACGGCTAGTTCAGTATCGAAGTCTTGCAAAAAAAGGGTACGATCTTAGCTATGCTGGTGTTGCATTAAGTATGATTGATGCACTTGATGATACTATCAAAAAGCGCCCTGAGATATTATCACTGCATGCAGATTTACTACAGTTTACGCATCACTTTGACGAAGCCATTGCTATTTACGAACAATTATCTGATATCGATACTCATGTACATCACGCCGCCATAGCTTTATTACCGCTGTACATGATGAGCGGGCAATATGATAAAGCCAATGCCAACTGCCAACGTTTAAAACAGCACTCGGTGTATTTGGTAGGCATGTTATGCCAACTGTGGGTGTCGGGTGTTACTGATAACTTGGCGCACAGCATCGCTCAACTTGAACGGCTACTGCCGATTCTTAAGCGCAATAGCCAAGCGCCTGTTGAAAGTGGCTTATCTATCGCACAGTGGGCACAAGAGATTACGATTGATCTTTTATTACAATCGGGTCAATTTACCAAGGCACTCAATATGTTCGATAATCAACAGCAGCAACAATCACCTGAGGATGCAGCGCTCGCGAAGCTTAGTATTGATTTTTTATTACTTACTCACAATACTTCGTTAATCACATCGCTGCCTGATAATATCACCCCCAACCACCCATTGTATTTACGCATAATAATAGTACGGCTATTGCAAAACCCCTTAGCTGATAATGTGCTAACACTTAAGCGTAAGGGCGATAATATCGTACAGCGTTACCGCCAGTTAGGGCATCACGATAAGTTAATGGAGGTAGCGCTTTGGCAACATTTAATTCAGCACGATACGGCCGCAGCAGCAGTATCGGCACAGAAAAACTGGCAAACAAATCGCTATATTACTGATGCATTATTGTTAAAAGTAACTAATGAGAATAATAATGAAAAGATCGTAAACCTTATCAGCGAATGGAAGCAACGTCATGATATACAAACAGTCTTACTCTAATTTTATATTCCGAGAATTAAGCCGTTGGCGTTATGCTCTTATGGTATTTTTGTCGTTGTGTTCACTACATACTGACGCCCATGAGCAAAGTGTTGCGGCTATACGTTCGCTAGAGCAGGGTGGTTATCAATGGCAGCTGAACATTGTCGATCTCAATAAAAGTATCGAGCTTGATCACAATCAGGATAATGCTATTTCGCTACGCGAGTTAAACGCTAGCCAGCCGGCGATTACCCAGCTGCTTAACCGCGTGGTATCGTTTAGTGTGGGTACTATTAAATGCCGCAATCAACTAAGCGCTATTGAAAGTCAACGGGTTATCAATGGTTATGTAGCACGAGTAAATTTTACCACTAGCTGTCCACAGCAAGTAGCGCCTGATACGTTAAGCTATTATTTTTTGAACGAAACCGACCCACTACATGTAGCGACTTATGCTATTGACGCTACAACTGGCACGCTTCACGGTGTATTATCGGCTACTAATAATAGTGTCAGTTTGCTAGACACGGCAGACCTAGAAGCTACGACTCTAACTACTATCGGAAAGGGGCTCAATAGTGATGTACCCCGTGATTCAGCTACGCCCCATGCACAGGCATTCGATATTATTAACAAGTACTTTGTGATGCAGGGTATTTACCATATCCTTATTGGTATTGATCATCTACTTTTTTTATTGGTGTTAATTGTCCCCTTGCTGATGAATCTCTATCATCAACCATCGAGCCACTTATCGATAAGCCAGCTGTGTGGCGCTATTGCGCGTTATACCCTCCTGTTTACACTCGCCCACTCAACAACCTTAGTGATAACCGCGTTGGGCTGGATCGCGCTGCCAGGGTATCTAGTCGAATCTGCTATTGCCGCTACAGTGGCATTAGGTGGGTGGAATATACTGCGACGCAATCCTATGCCTATATCGCTCGTTATGGTATTTGTTATCGGTTTAATTCACGGGCTGGGGTTTGCTAGTGTGTTTGGTAATGTTGCCAGTGGCAACCCATTGTTGAGCACTATCGTCAGCTTTAATATTGGTCTTGAAATAGGGCAATTATTATTTGTGGCTATAGTGGGCGGGGCACTATTTTGGTTGCGACAATACCAACAGGCCTATTTATATTACCGCCTAATGGGTGTTGCTATATTACCCGTAGCCCTGTTTTGGATAGGCGAGCGTCTATTGGCAGGTGTCGTTTAGATTATGTTTCAAATCTCGACAAAATCAACCCCTCTCAATCGATCAGTATCACGGTCTATAATCACTCTAGCACTCACCACATTAGCATATTGGGTAAAAGCTCTTTAATGTTCGCACTGTGCTTTTGGATCGGTGTCTCATTAGTGAGCTTGCAATGTGGTGATCAAAGTAGTGATAAAGGCGGTGCTCAGGGTGATAATAATAGTAATCAAAATTTCAGTCTAAACTGTGGTTAATATAGCCGTTAAAATAATGGCGTGTGATATTCTTGTTGGTATTGCATCAAGGTTATCAATGTTTGCTCAATAAAAAAATAATAGCCTAAGCGTGATGGTAGGGCGCTTGTCTATGAGCAGTGTTGGCCTTGTGATCAATGCCCGTGAGAATTTAACCGAGCATAAAAAAACCCGCCTGTTGGCGGGTTTTAGAAAGTGCTTTAATACACTATAAGCACTGTGGTGATAAGTTAAACTGCAACATCCTGAATTTCAACCGCAGCAATGCGCTTGCCTTCTTCGGCACCTTTCTGAAAGGATTCGATTTGGTCGAAGTTCATATAGCGGAAGATCTCGTCTGACATAGAATCGATTTTACTCGCGTATTCCATATATTCAGCCGGGGTGGGTAACTTACCTAAAATACCCCCAATCGCTGCTAACTCTGCCGAGGTTAAGTATACATTCGCACCATCGCCTAAACGGTTGGGGAAGTTACGTGTTGAGGTCGACAATACAGTAACACCCGGTGCTACTCGTGCTTGGTTCCCCATACACAGTGAACAACCTGGCATTTCAGTGCGCACACCGTTGCGGCCATAGATGTTGTAGTAGCCTTCTTCCATTAGGGTGTGGGCATCCATCTTGGTCGGTGGTGACATCCAAAAACGGGTTTTAATTGGTTGTGTATTTTGATCCAACAATTTACCTGCCGCACGGAAGTGGCCAATATTTGTCATACAAGAACCAATAAAGACTTCATCAACGCTATTGCCGGCAACCTCTGACAATAATCTTGCATCATCGGGGTCATTCGGGCAGCAGACGACGGGCTCGGTTACATCAGCCAGATCAATTTCGATAACTGTCTTGTATTCGGCATCGGCATCGGCGGCCATTAGGCTTGGGTTGGCTAACCATTCTTCCATGTTGCGAACACGGCGCTCTAGTGTGCGCACATCGCCGTAGCCTTCGCTGATCATCCAGCGCAGTAGGGTAATGTTTGAGGTTAGGTATTGCGCGACTGAATCCTCAGAAAGCTTAATAGTACAACCGGCGGCTGAACGCTCAGCAGAGGCGTCAGACAATTCAAATGCCTGCTCGGCAGTCAAATCATCAAGACCTTCAATCTCAAGAATACGACCAGAGAAAATGTTCTTTTTCCCTTTTTTATCGACGGTTAAGTGGCCTTCTTTGATCGCGTAGTAAGGAATCGCGTGCACTAGGTCGCGCAGGGTAATACCTGGCTGCATTTTACCTTTAAAGCGAACCAATACGGATTCAGGCATATCCAATGGCATAACACCGGTTGCAGCAGCAAAGGCAACAAGACCAGAACCCGCAGGGAACGAAATCCCCATTGGGAAGCGTGTATGCGAGTCACCACCGGTACCGACTGTATCGGGGAGTAACATGCGGTTTAACCAACTGTGAATAATACCGTCACCTGGGCGAAGTGAAACACCACCACGGGTCATAATAAAGTCAGGCAGGTTGTGCTGGGTGTCGATATCAACCGGCTTAGGATAGGCGGCAGTGTGACAAAACGACTGCATGGTTAAATCAGCAGAGAACCCTAGGCAAGCAAGGTCTTGTAACTCATCGCGAGTCATTGGACCTGTGGTATCTTGCGAGCCAACGGTAGTCATTTTAGGTTCACAGTAAGTGCCTGGGCGTATGCCTTCAACACCGCAGGCTTTACCGACCATTTTTTGTGCCAGTGTGTAGCCTTTACCGGTATCAACCGGCGATTCTGGCTTGCGGAATAACTCGCTTTCAGCCAAGCCCAGAGATGTGCGCGCTTTGCTAGTTAAACCACGACCAATAATCAGGTTAATACGGCCACCGGCTTGTACTTCATCCAGTAATACGTCTGACTTGAGGGCAAATTCACTTAGTACATCACCAGATTCGCTGAGAATCTTACCATCGTAAGGGCGGATTTCAATGACCTCACCCATGCCAATGTTATCAACAGGGGCTTCAAATACTAGTGCGCCGGCATCTTCCATGGTGTTGTAGAAAATAGGGGCAACTTTACCGCCAATACAAATACCACCACCGCGCTTATTAGGTACGCCAGGCAGATCATCACCAAAGAACCACAATACTGAGTTAGTGGCTGATTTACGCGATGAACCGGTACCGACAACATCACCAACAAAGGCAACAGGAATGCCCTTGGCTTTGATTTCATCGATTTTTGCCATTGGGCCAGTAACACCGTGCTCTTCGGGTGTTAAGCCATCACGTGTCATTTTATACATGGCTAGTGCATGTAGTGGGATATCGGGGCGTGACCATGCATCAGGTGCAGGTGAAAGATCATCGGTATTGGTTTCACCGGTCACCTTAAATACGGCGACTTTAATGCTTTCTGCCACAGCATCACGGTTAGTGAACCACTCGGCATCGGCCCATGATTGAATCACGGCTTTTGCCTGTGCGTTACCGGCTTTTGCTTTTTCTTCGACATCGTGAAATGCATCAAACATTAACAGCGTGTGCTTAAGCTCAGTAGCAGCAAGTTCGGCAAGTTCGGCATCATCGAGTGCGCCAATCAATGGTTCAATATTATAGCCACCGTGCATATTACCCAGCAGGGTGATAGCAGCGCTTTTATCGATTAATGGGCTGGTCGTATCACCTTTAACTACAGCAGCTAAAAAGCCTGCTTTAACATAGGCTGCTTCATCAACACCCGGTGGAACACGGTTGGTGATCAGTTCTAGTAATTGTTCTTCTTCACCGGCAGGTGGCGCTTTTAACAACTCAACGAGCGCTGCAACTTGCTCGGCATTTAATGGTTTTGGTGGAATATTTTGCGCGGCACGTTCTTCTACATGTTTGCGATAGGCTTCAAGCACGATTTTTTCCTCTATTATGTGTGGAAGCTACAACGGGGGCTTGTATGGAGCTTCGGTTTACTCCGTTGTCAGGGTCTCTGTCGTAGGAGGCTATCAATCACCCAGATTGATTAATAGATCTATACTCGGGGAGTTTAGGTCTATCAAGGGCTGGGGATTTTACACGACTTCGACACTACTGTTAAGTCATCTTGTTTTTGGTAGACTTTCGTATAACATCATTTGCTACCAGTATAGACCTTTAGGGCTGGTTTATTACCAGTGCAATAGGCTACTTTTACCGTAATAGTAATTTACTCAGAGGGCTAACAGCGCTAGACTGGCGCGCTTTTATGCGCTCAGACTGCATAGCGATAAAATTCTACACCGTTAACGATCAGGAGCCTGTGTGTCCACCTATAAACCCGTACCCACGCCCTGTATTGGCGTCTGTTCTACTGGCATTGGTGATATTGTTTGCCGTGGTTGCAATCGCTTTGCCCACGAGGTGATTGGTTGGAATGGCTATAGTAATGAGCAGCGGCGTCTGATTAATGACCGTCTGGCCTTGTTTCTGGAGCAGATTCTTAGCAGTAAAGTCGAGATTAATGATAAGGCACTGTTGCTTTCTCAGCTGCGCTACCAGCAAATTGTGGTTGATGAAGGCCAATCAGCCTATTGTTGGCTGTATGCGTTATTACGCGCCGGGGCAGGGCAGATTGATACCCCTGCACGTTTTGGTTTTTCACTTAAAGCACCGTGGCAAAACCACTCAATTGATGCCCTTAAACGCGAGGTTGAAAGCGCTTTTTACACGCTCTCTTGTGCCCACTACGAACGCTTTATTGATCCTGTGCGCTAGTATTGAGCGCGATAGATTGCTCGGCAGATGTATTCTCAACACACTGATCTAGCAGATGAAAAATAGATTGATAATCTAAGCCGCTGTGCAGTGTTAACCCTATTTCACAGGTTAAGTTATTCGATACTCCCGCGCTGCAACCAGCCGTTGCCGATTTGAGTGTGCGCAATGCATTAGCGTTCAGCTCAGGGGTAGTAAAACCTTTATCACCGGCAAAGCCACAACAGGTGACTTGCTCTGGTACTTTAACTTCATCGCACAACATACGTGTCAGTGTGATTAGGTCCTGATCCAGCTGCATATGCTGGGTACTACAGGTTGGATGCACCGCAATACTGGTGTTAAGTGGTGTGATCGTTAATTTATCCAGCAAGTGGTCACGAATAAATTCAATGCTATCAAGCACTGTGAGTGCTTTTTGCTGCACTGGTGATTTCATGCGGTAGGTGCATGTACTGGTATCGGTAAAGACCGGCCATTTTCCGTGCTCTGAGAGCGACCACAATTGTTCTTCCACTTCAGCCTGCTTTTGGTCTGCTATATCGGCAAACCCTTTTGAGGCAAAAGGTTGCCCACAGCAAAGATGGCCTTTGCCCGGAGGGATAATAATATCGTAACCTGCACGCTCAAGTAGCCCACAAATAATAGTGTGTAACGAGCGCTCACCACTGGCAAATGTTTGGCTTGCACACGCCGGCCAATAGACGACTTTATGCTTATTGCCACTGTTTTTAGGCGGGCGGGCTTTAGCGGGCTTGGCGGCTTTTGGTGTAGAGGGCAACCACTGCGGTACAGCCCCACCTGAGAGTTTGTTCGGCAAATAAGTGATTGCTTGTAAGCCTGTATTGCCGACCATATGTTTAACACCTGAGGCAATTGTCAACCCGACGCGTGAGCTCGCAATTAAGTTACCGTAGTGCTTAGCTGCAAATTCAGCCATACCTTGTTTTGATGCGTTGTTGTTGTGGCGCAATTGCTTGATCAGCTCGCCTGTATTAATGTCAACCGGGCAACGGTTTGCACATAAGCCTGTTGCCGCGCAAGTATCAATGCCGGCTTTTTCAAAACTATCGGTAATAGTTTGTTTATGTTCGCCATCAAGTGTTTGCATCCAACGGTATGTGGCAATACGTTGTCTTGGGGTAAGGGTCAGGCCTTTACTGGGGCAGACGGGCTCACAAAAGCCACATTCAATGCAGGGGTCTACCAAGGTATTGGTCACTGGCATGGCCTTCAGATGCTTAATGTGCGCTTGCGGGTCATCATTAATGATCACTCCAGGATTTAGCAATGATGTGGGGTCAAGTATTTGTTTAATGCGCTGCATTAATCCATAACCTTCTTTGCCCCACTCAGCTTCAACAAACGGTGACATATTACGCCCGGTGCCATGCTCGGCTTTCAGTGAGCCATTAAAGCCAACTACCAACTCGACAACGGCCTTCATAAAACCGTCGTATTGTTGTATATCATCATCACTGTCAAAGGCTTGAGTAAATACAAAGTGCACATTGCCGGCTAATGCATGGCCAAAAATAATGGCTTCTGGGTAATTGTGTTTTACAAAAAGGGCTTGTAGACCTAAAACACCCTGTGCAAGGTGCTCCATAGGGAAGGCAACATCTTCGATAATCACTGTTGTGCCGGCCGTGCGTACCGCACCTACTGCCGGGAACATGCCCTTACGAATATTCCACAGTGTGGCAATAACCGCAGAGTCTTGGCTAAAGCCCGAGGTTTCAATCACGTTATAGTCTTTTAGGCAGTCTTCAATAGTACTTATGTGTTGCTCTAGCTGTTGTAAGCTATTACCACGGGTATCAATTAACAAGGCGGCGGCTTGTTGCGGTAATTGTTTAATCCAATCTGGCACACCGGCTTCATCTTCAATAGAGCGAAGGCTGTGGCGATCCATAATTTCAGCGGCATCAATCGGTGTTTGTTTAAGTGCCGCCACGGCAAGACAGCAGGATTCAATCGTATCAAAGGCCAATAAAACTGAGGCTTTGTTAGGTAAATCAGGAATCGTTTTGTAACTAATAGCGGCGATAAAACCCAGTGTGCCCTCTGAGCCAATCATTAGGTGGGCCAATATATCAACCGGATCACTGTAGTCTATTAAGGCGTTAAGCGCATAGCCTGTTGTATTTTTAAGGCGGTATTTATGGGCAATGGTCTCTTTGAGAGCTTGGTTGTTTTGCACTTCGTGAGCCAGTGCCGATAGCTCGTTTAATAGCCCTTGGTGCGATATGCGAAAGGCGCTGACCGAGTCGGCATCGGCTGTATCGACCAGTGTACCATCAGTTAATATCAAACGGATCGATGCCAGTGTGTGGTAGGTATTATTCGCAGTGCCACAACACATGCCGCTGGCGTTGTTTGCAGCAATACCGCCAATCTTACAGGTATTGATCGAGGCGGGGTCTGGGCCAATTTTTAGCGCATGTGGTGCGAGAATGCGATTGACCTCTGCGCCAATAAGGCCAGGTTGTACGCGAATCTCGCGGTTGTTATCCAGTAGTGTGTGTTCGCGCCAACGGTCAGTCAGTGTGACAAGCACACTGTCGGTAACCGCTTGGCCAGATAAGCTGGTACCAGCTGCGCGAAAAGTCAGGGCGACACGGTATTTTGCAGCCGCTTTCAGTAGCGCTTGCATCTCAGTCTCAGTATCGATATTGATAATGGCTTCTGGCATTAAACGGTAACAGCTGGCATCGGTGCTATAAGCATACCGATAGAGCTCGTCTTCGATGATGCGCTCACTGGGAATGTGCTCACGCAGTTGCTTATCATCAATCAGTGACCGTATAGAGGCTTGCATATCAATCTCCTGTAGTGGCAGTAAAAAACGCAACTGCCTATCTTTAGCGTAGCAATAGTTTGCCGGTTGTAGCGTAATTAAGGCTCATATTTGCAACACTGTAGATGCTGCTTTAGAGTTATAATTTATTAAATATTAAAATTGGTACGACCAATCTAAATGTTTTAAATGCCAGTATTTTTCAATCTTTAAAGGTAAGACCTTTACTTATTTGATGTAAATATATAATAACTAAGTTATATTTACTAGGAAAAGTTATGGTTTACATCTTGGTGAGTCCATTGATGCATACACGCTAAAAGGATTGGTATGTCCAATAAGTCCCTGGCGGCAGAAACGCTGCACAACAATATCGAAACCGCTATTATTGAAGGCAGCTTGCGACCCGGTGCAAAACTGCCACCTGAGCGGGTGTTGGCTGCACAGTACAAAATCTCTAGAGCGGCAGTACGCGAGGCCTTACAGTGGTTAAAAGCGCGCCAATGGATTGTCAGTAAGCAAGGGGGTGGGCATTATGTATCTGAGCATTTGCAGCGCAGTATGGCAGGCCCGATTGAACGCATATTAGAAAAACACCCTGAAGCTCGCCTTGATTTACTGGAGTTTCGCCACAGTATAGAAGGGGAGTGTGCTTACTATGCCGCACTGAGAGCAAACGACCTTGATAAGGACGCAATTGCCAGCGCCTTCAATGAACTGCAGCGCGCCTATGACGCTAACGATATTGATGCGCAATCAAAAGCCGATGCACGCTTTCATCTTGCGATTGCAGAAGCAAGTCATAATTTAATCTACTTACACCTTATTCAGAGTTTATTTGAATTGCTTCGCAGTAATGTGACAACAAATATTACAGATCTCTATCGCTACGATGTCACCCGTGAGAAAATCCTCTATCAGCACCAAGAGATCTGTGATGCTATTTTGAGCAGCCAGCCAAGTCTGGCTAGAGATGCGGCTTATCGACATATTCACTATGTAGAGATGGTGCTGAGCGACCTTAGTCGTGGTGAGGTACGCGAGCAACGCTCTCAACGACGCAATCAGTGACCTACCATTAGCCAAGTATGACCTATCGATATGGACAGTCGGCAAATGGCGTCATTGTGGATAAAAATACAGGCTATATGTCTATTTTCTACAGGCAACTACTTTCACTTAGCGCCTATAAACTCTATTATGCGCAGGTTCGTATTAGCAATGCACGGTATAATGAATCCCGTGTGATAGTGGATGTTTAGGTTAGGTGGTAGTTGGTCTATGAATGTTGAAGCAGCGCTTGATGAGATCAAGGGCTTTCTGTTGTGTGCAACGCCCGAACAATGGGTGACTAACGCACTTAATTTTCCTGAAATCTTACTGATTGATCATGCAAACTGCGAAAAAAAAGCCGCCAGTACGGCGATGAACCTTTTGTACCGCTATGTTGATCACTATGACCTTCTCAATAAAATGTCACGCTTAGCCCGAGAAGAGCTGCGCCACTTTGAGCAAGTGATTGCGATTATGAAAAAACGCGGTATCGATTATGCACAACTGACGGCATCCCGATATGCCGCGCAATTGCGGCAATCGGTACGTACCTCAGAGCCAGGTCGTTTAGTCGATACATTAATTGTGGGCGCTATTATTGAAGCTCGTTCTTGTGAACGCTTTGCGCTGTTGGCGCCTCATTTAGATATTGATCTGCAAAATTTTTATCGCTCGCTACTAAGCTCAGAAGCAAGGCATTATAAAGATTATTTAACACTGGCAACAGCGGCGGCAAATGAGCCTATAGACTCACGGATCACACTGTTTCTTGAGCAGGAAGCGCAGCTTATCACCGAGCCCGATGATGAATTTCGTTTTCACAGTGGCCCTCTGTATCAACAAGACGCAACCGCTACTAATGAGTAAAGATATCACGCCCTCCAAACACGCTCACCTGTGGTTACAAGGGTGTTGGTGGCTATTACTGATGGCCTTGTTTGTTGTCACCTTGTGGTTCAGTTGGCATTTACTGGCACGAATTAATTATGGCTATAGCTGGTTTTATGACACTGTAGGTGTTAGCCAGAATGTGATCGAATTTGGTCCGCAAAATCAGTACCGCAAAGGGTTTGAAAAAACAACACGACAGGAGCACTATCGATTATTTCATGAAATAGTGGTTGCCATTAATGAGCGCGGTACTGGCTTGGCGACTATTAGCTATCGATCTTCGAATGGCGATAGAATTGATACCCTGTTACATGCAGCCGAAGTCACACATTTACGCGATGTCGCCCGCTTGGTGGCTCATTTCGATTTTGCCGGTGTCTTAAGTGTATTGATGGCGATGGTGCTGGCCGGTATTATTTATTGGCAGCGAATCGAGCGTCCAAAGGGGCGATCACTCGTGATAGCAACTATCGGATTGTGTTTACTTGTCGCTGTGTTGATTTTGGTAGTTGGGCCTATCGATGTGTTTTATACATTACATGATTGGGTATTTCCCGCTGGGCATCAGTGGTTTTTTTATTATCAAGAGTCGTTGATGACAACCTTAATGAAAGCACCTGATATCTTTGGATATATTTCGGCACTGTGGGCTGTAGTAACACTTGTGCTATTTACTATTATCTGTAAGTTATTATGGTATTGGCGCCCATGAGGCATATCGATGGCTAGACGAGCTTCCTCAAAAAAACTCAAAGCATATAAAAAACAGTTGACTCAATCAGGGGGTCGTAGTGATGTTTTGACGGATAATCCGCAACGTTTGATGGTTGTCTTAATTACCGTTGCTGCTTGTTTGTTCTTTACCCACTATCTTAAATATTTTACTGTTTATGATGCAGTACTGCGTTTTTTTTCAAGCACCTTTTACGGCGATTTACAGTGGTTTAATCTATGGCGAAAGTCACTTTTTTACGACCTTTACGCTCAAGGCTGGTGGACATTTATTCATTTAATTGGTTATGTAGTCATACCGTTAATTATCATTAAGGGCTGCTTTAAAGAGCGACTGGCCCTCTATGGCGTGCAGCGCGGAGATACCTATCGTTACCGACTGCACTACCTGGCACTGGCCGCACCGATTGTAGTCTTTGCTTTTTTTGCCAGTTTTAGAGCAGACTTTTCCCATACATATCCTTTTTACTCTCTGGCCTCACGTAGCTACTTTGATCTGCTTGTATGGGAATGTTTGTATATTATGCAGTTTGTAGCGTTAGAGTTCTTTTTTCGTGGATTTTTTCTCCACAGTCTGCAACCTGCGCTGGGATTTAACAGTATTGCTGTTATGTCGATCCCTTATCTTATGATTCACTTTCCAAAACCTTGGCTTGAAGCATTTGGTGCTCTCCCTTTCGGTTTATTATTAGGTTGGTTGGCATTGCGCTCTAGGTCGATGTGGGGCGGGGTGGCTGTTCATGTTACGATTGCCTTGAGCATGGATTTTTTTGCTATTTGGCGCAGTGGACACTTGCCAACACAGTGGTGGCCTGGCTAGTTTGTACAAACAGTACGGCGGCACTTAACATGCCAGATAACAATACATCGCGAAGGGCTATTGTCAATCACAATACACAGAGGTTTTTATGGTAAAGCAACGTGCATTAAGCCCAACAACTTGGCTGCTACTGATCAGTGCTGTTGTCGTTATTATTGCTGTGGTAACACTGCAAATAAATACAGGTAAGGCAGATGCATTACCAAAGGCGAAGCTTGCTGAGTTAGGGTTATATATTTTTGATAAGCCGCGTGCTTTATCACCGGTCCCTTTGAAAAATTTAAATGATCAAGTAGTGACACTTGCCGATTTTAGTGGGCAGTGGAGTATTGTTAATTTTGGCTATATGTCATGCCCCGATATTTGCCCCATTAATTTGTCCTTCTTGGCTCAAGTAAAAGACCATTGGGATAGCCGTTCTTTGGATATGCCACTACAGGTATTGCATATTACCTTTGATCCAGAGCGCGATACGCCTGCGCTACTAAAAGATTACCTCGCTTACATGCATAAGGATTTTATCGGTTTAAGTGGCGAGCAGGCAAACATTCGGCGTGTCGCTCAACAATTAAATATGGTGTTTATTAAAGAAAAGACCAATGACGATGGTGACTATTTTATTAGCCATAGCGATAGTTTTGCCATTATTAGCCCTCAAGGTCACTATATTGGTATTGTTAAAGGGCCCTATCAGTTTGATGCACTAACTCAGGCGTTAGCGCTACTGGTTGAACATTATTAATGGCGATAGTCGTTGCGGTGTTAGTGATTGTGTTGACGAATAACTGTTTGAGGTTTTTTAATGACTGCCATAATTGATTTTGTGGACCCATCAGAAAAAAGCAGGGTTATTTGCGCGGTATCATTTTCATTTAATGGCTGCTGTAATCCAAGAAACATTATGTGGTAACCACCGGGCTTTAACATTACACTCTGCTTACTCGGTATAGTTATACCGTCCACTTTTTGCATCCTCATCAATCCATCAGTGGTCACATGTTCATGTAATTCAACGCGCTTGGCAATATTACTCTTTGCTTGAATCAGGGTGAGGTCCCGAGCAGTGTTGTTATTAATATGCATGTAGCCTGCGCTGTTAATCATTCCCGGGACGACACTATTAATTCTAGCTTCTTCAATCAGAATATTATCAACTGTTGGATCTGTTTTACCGTGTTCATGGTGTGCAGCATAGGTCGGTGTGATACTTGATAGTAATAGCGTGACAAAACCTGTTAAGAGCGATTTAAGCATAATAATACCTGTATCCTTTTGTAGTGTGATGGTCGATTTTATTAATTTATCAATACCATGATTTGTCTGACACATTGTATACTACCCATAATCGATGTTCTATTACTGTTAAAAAATGCAATTATTGAAGACAAAAAATGTAGTTTGGTGGGTGTTAGGCCTGTGGGTTATTTTATCTGCGGTGGTATTTATTGTTTACCAGCAACGTTATATGAAGCCCTTAGCCGTTGCCATTGCCCAATTTGAAGCTAATGATGCGTTGCGGTTATTGTTTAAAATAAATGATGCCACAACACCATCAACTAAGGCTATACGTGTTGTTTATTTTTGGCAAGCAGGTTGTGCATGCGATGAATTTGTTAAAGCGCATTTTATTCAAATGGGCAAAGAATACAGTGGCCAAGATATTGATTTTATGATTGCTAACCTATCGCCAGAGAAACCTATCACTGACAGTTATAGTCATTATTCTACATTGAGCCTAGAGCAGGCTAATGCCGTGCGTGCGAGTGTTCCGATGACACCTGCGGTAGCTATTTGGAGTGAGCAGGGCGAGCTGACCTATTTTGGCCCCCATAGTTTAGGCGTGCTTTGTAATGATGAAACCAGTTTGATTAAGAAGGTTATCGATAGTCTGTTAGCCGGTATTGTTTCACAAAATATATCAACCGTTGGGTCGGGTTGTTTTTGTGAAACACCGCAATAACAGACTTTGTTGCAGACACTGTTTTTTGCTATAGATCAACTGAACTGCTGGCCATTAAAGGCTTTGCTGTCGCGGCTAATTAGGTATAAATACAGTGGCATTAATGCCTCGGTACTTTTAATACTTTCTGGATCCTCAGCCGGGTAGGCGTCGGCTCGCATTGCTGTACGCGTTGCACCGGGGTTTACACTGTTAATATGTATGGATGATGTTTCCTCCATTTCATCGGCCAGTGTCTGCATTAAATTTTCAGCGGCAGCCTTTGACGCGGCATAAGCTCCCCAATAAGCGCGTCCTTTTAGGCCAACACTTGAACCAGTAAAAACAATAGCACTATCGTCACTTTTTTGCAGCAATGGTAGTAATGCTTTTGATAGCATAAATGGTGCATGTACGTTAACTTGAAAAAGCTCTTGCCAGTTTTCAGTGCTGTAACTAGCAATAGATGTACGCGGGCCAAGCTGTGCCGCATTATGCAATAAACCATCGATTTGCCCAAACGCATCGTCAAAAGCGCTGTACATATCGTGATAATCTTTTTCGATGGCACCTTTAAAATCGATCGGGTATATCGCAGGTTGAGGACCATTGTTGTTTTCAATGGTATCGTATACTGCTTCGAGTTTTGAAATAGTTCGCCCAATCAAAATAACCGTTGCACCGTAGCGGGCAAACGTAATGGCGGCTGTTTTACCGATGCCGTCGCCAGCGCCGGTAACGGCGATAACACGATCTTTAAGTAGGTCATTTGCAGGTGTGTAATGTTCAGGTAATTTCATGAACCCTCTCTATGTTTTTCGATAATCGGCCAGATGCTATCAACATCATCAACGATAAAGTCAGCGCCCCATTCATTGATATTGTCCTGCGCTTTAATATAGCCATATGATACCGCAATAGTGGTATTGCCAGCGGCATTGCCACTGTCAATATCGCGAATATGGTCGCCAATATAAAAGGCTTCATTTGGAGCGCAGTTAACCGTTTTGCAGGCAAGCTCCATTGGCTCGGGGTCGGGTTTGGGCTTGCTGACATGTTCAGGGCACAGCAGTAATTCAGGTGGGTGGGTAAGTGACAGCATGTCGATCAGGGGCTCAGCAAACCGCACGGGTTTATTGGTAATGATCCCCCAGGTAAGTTGTTGCTGATTGATACGTTGAAGTAGTGTCTCCATTCCAGGAAATAAACGACAGTGTTTACCCATATGATCGTTATAGATATCAAGCAAGCGCAGGCGACGCTCTTCAAAGCCAGTATCATCTGGGGTTAAATTAAAACCTAGCTGTACCAGCGCTCTAGCGCCGTCGGACACCGTAGCACGAATCAGTGGCTCGGCAATCGGTGGTTGATCATAATATGCCAATAGCTCATTCATTGTCACAATGAAATCTGGCGCCGTATCCACTAAGGTACCATCAAGGTCAAAAAAAATAGCCTTTGTTGGCGGTGTGTTTAACATGGTCTCTTTTATACTCATGATAATGTCGCCAAAGTATTGTATCGATAAATCAAAATAACTGCCTTACTCTTGTGGTTTTTTAACGTGGACTAAGTAGTTAACGCTAACGTCATTGTCGGTTAGGCGATAACGTTTAGTTATGGGGTTGTATGTCATGCCAGTTGTATCTTGATGTATTAATGTTGCCTGCCTGCACCAATGCAATAATTCAGCCGGTCGAATAAATTTGCTGTATTCGTGTGTGCCTTTAGGCAGTAGTTTAAGCACATATTCTGCCCCTAGAATAGCGAATAAGTATGCCTTGGGATTTCTATTGATGGTTGAGAAATAAAGATCAGCACCGGGTTTTGCAAGATCGGCACAAGCCTGAATGACTGAGGCGGGCTCAGGTACGTGCTCTAACATTTCCAGACAGGCAACTATATCGTAGTGTCCGGGCTGTTGCTGTGCTAATGCTTCGGCGGTTGTTTGTTGGTACTCAACAGTGATATTGCTTTCTATGCTGTGCAATCTGGCGACACTCAACGGCGCTTCGCCCATATCAATTCCTGTGACATGACCACCTCGTTGAGCGAGTGATTCGCTTAATATGCCGCCACCACAGCCTACGTCAACAATAGTTTTTCCGGCAACTGGCGAGCGCTCATCAATAAAGTTACTGCGCAATGGGTTAATATCATGCAGAGGTTTGAATTCGCTGTTTTTATCCCACCAGCGTTGTGCTAATGCCTCAAATTTAGCAATTTCTTCATTATCTACATTCATCATGTATACATCTCATGGTTATCGATCAGATCATAATAATATCAGTTTGACGACAGCTTTTGTTGCCATTGATATGTTGTTTTGGCAATGTCTTTCGTGTTTAGTGTGAGCAGGTTGCGATTATCCATCAATAGTTTACCGGCAACCCAAACGTGGCTAACACGATGCCCGTTGTGCGTGTAAACCAACTGCGAAGGTAGGTCGTACAGTGGGGCTTGTTCTATGTCGTCCAGCGCGATAGCGGTTATATCGGCAGCTTTGCCTACTTCCAAGCTACCTACTTTGTCGTCGATACCCAATGCTCTAGCACCATTAATGGTTGCCATTTGCAGTGCCTGGTGAGCGTTGAGTGCTCCCGCATTGCCCGCTACGGCTTTTGCCAGCAAGGCGGCCGTATGCATTTCGCCAAATAGATCGAGGTTATTATTGCTAGCGCAACCATCAGTGCCTAGTGCGACATTAATATCGGCATCCATTAGCGTTTGCACAGGACAAAAGCCGCTGGCTAGTTTTAAGTTAGATTCAGGGCAGTGAATAATATGTGCGCCACTGCTCTGGAGTAGTTCGATGTCTTCATCATTTACCTGTGTCATATGCACACATTGTGTTTGTGGTGTTAATACACCTAAGTCGTGCAGCCGTTGAAGGGGTCTGGTGCCGTGCTCTGCAACGGCACGCGCGACTTCATCGGCAATTTCATGAACATGTATATGAATAGCGCACTGGAGTTCAGGCGCAAGTGTTGCGATACGCTTAAAGGTCTCATCGCTGACAGTGTAGGGTGCGTGTGGACCAAAGCCTATATTGATAAGCTCGTGAGAGCGATAGTGGTCAGCCAGCGTTAAACCTTTTGTAATGTAGTCATCCGGGCCGCTGCCCCAATTGCTGGGAAACTCAAAAACGGGAAAGGTAATCTGGCAGCGCATACCGGCATTGTGTGCTACCGATGCGGTTTCCTCAGGAAAAAAGTACATGTCTGAGAAGCAGGTAGTGCCACTGCGAATCATCTCGGCTATTGCGAGCTTTGATCCGTGTTGTACGAAGTCTGCATCGACAAATTGCCCTTCAGCAGGCCAAATATGCTCTTCAAGCCAGGTTTGTAACGGGAGGTCGTCTGCGTAGCCTCTGAGCAAAGTCATCGGCGTATGCCCGTGAGCGTTAATTAAGCCGGGCATAACGGCATGGTTGGCAAGCCTGTGTGTATGTGTTGCGCTAAAGCGCTCGTCAACTTCTTTCTCAGGTGCGATAGCGATAATGTTGCCGTTATCAATGACTAGAGCACAATCTGTAAACATTTTGTTGTGAGGGATAACAGGAATGATCCAGCGTGCATAAATAATACTATCAACATTGCGTAGGTTAGCCATTAAAGTGTTCGCTCCAGGTCACAAGTTAGCCATGTTTTGTCGAAAAAGTGATTTTTCATTCGGTTATACGTTGCTTTTATTTTCAATAGTTTACTATAATAACACTATTCCCAATTGCCGGTTGTTATCTATCTTTAATACCGATGGCTATCTATTTTTAATGCTAGCTATCTTTAATATAGGCTACACAATAGGTTGTTGGGGGTAGTAACTGCACTTAATGCACTGGTGACTACCAATTAGTATTAGTCGTGTTACTTATTTAACAGTTCAATAATTTAACTACAATATTTCACTAAGAGTCGATAGGGTATTTATGATGTCTTTGGCCACTATTTCAACGCCAATGCCGAATCATTCTATTTGTGCTGCCAAACGTATTTGGTGGTATATGCCTGCCTACCCGCGCGCTTAGTTTTATTGTTTTCAGGCCGCGGTAATTATCGCGGCTACTGATGACTAACTTCCCACTTTCAGCTCCTCGATAATCCCGGCCTCCACTACCTACGGAGGTGTTAGATGTTATTACAAGCCCTTATTGCCAAATTAATTATTGGTATTCAAACGCTATACGGTAAGCTTGCGCGCTATTGGGAGAATCAGCGCATAGAGCATGAGCTTGGCAGGCTCAGTGATGAACTGCTTGACGATATTGGTTTATACCGTTCAAATGGCCGTATTCGCCATATCGCCGATAATCGAGCTGTTACTTCAAGTACATTAAAATCAGCCTCTACGTTGCGCAATCTCTGTGGTCAGCACGACCGCGGCGGCGGCTAATACAGCACTTTAAACAGGCGGGGGGAGTCTCTTCTGCCTGTTTTTTAATCGAATTGCCTCGTCCCTTCTCTGTAACACGGTAATAAAGCGAAATTGTCCGCCTGATCGCCGATATTCACTCACTATCGCAACCGCTTTTGTGGTATTATTCTCGCCTTTATGTCGGGCAAAACCTATTATTTTTGCTGGCTTTTTAGCCTTTAGCTACGGCTAAAATTAGCGTGTATATGCAACAGGCATTGCGAAGCTTAAATAATAGTGCTTAGTAGTGCAGGTACTCGTGCTTTTGGCGTTGGGTGCTTTGAATACACCGACATTTCGTATCAATCTGTTATTAGGAAGGAAAGCCTACAATAAGGCATAAACTGTATGGGCGATTTAGCGAAAGAAGTATCTCCAGTCAATATCGAAGATGAATTAAAGCAATCCTACCTCGACTACGCAATGAGTGTCATTGTTGGTCGGGCCTTACCTGATGTTCGAGACGGCTTGAAACCTGTCCACCGACGCGTGCTATTCGCCATGAGCGAATTGAATAACGATTGGAATAAACCCTATAAAAAATCGGCCCGTGTCGTCGGTGATGTTATCGGTAAGTATCACCCGCACGGTGATTCAGCGGTGTACGATACGATTGTTCGTATGGCGCAGGAGTTTTCTCTACGTTATACCCTAGTTGACGGGCAGGGTAACTTTGGCTCTATCGATGGTGATAGCGCAGCTGCCATGCGTTATACCGAAATTCGGATGAAGAGAATTGCCCATGATTTATTGGCCGATCTCGATAAAGAGACAGTAGACTTTGTTCCAAACTACGATGGTACAGAGCATATACCTGATGTGTTGCCCACGCGTGTTCCCAACCTCCTTGTTAATGGTTCTTCCGGCATTGCGGTGGGTATGGCAACTAACATACCGCCACATAATCTACGCGAAGTCGTCAATGGCTGCTTGGCTTTTATTGACAACGAGCAAATTACTATCGATGAGCTAATGGAAATTATTCCAGGTCCGGATTTTCCAACGGGTGCTATTATCAATGGTCGCGCAGGTATTGTGCAGGCTTATCGTACCGGTAGAGGGCGTATTTATGTACGCGCTAAGGCTACGGTAGAGCGCAACGAAAGTAAAAATAAAGATACGATCATTATTACTGAGATTCCTTACCAGCTTAACAAAACGCGCCTTATTGAAAAAATTGCCGAGCTTGTTAAAGATAAAAAAATAGAAGGGATTTCTGAGCTACGTGATGAATCGACCAAAGACATTCGTGTTGTTATCGAATTAAAGCGCGGTGAAGTGGGTGATGTTGTACTCAATAATCTTTTTGCTCAAACACAGCTTGAAAGTGTTTTTGGTATTAATACTGTTGCATTGGTCGATGGTCAGCCGAAACTATTAAATCTGCATCAGTTAATCGAATATTTTGTTAGACATCGCCGCGAAGTGGTTACTCGACGCACTATTTATTTATTGCGTAAAGCGCGCGAAAGGGGCCATATTTTAGAAGGTCTTGCCGTTGCTATTGCCAATATTGATATCATTATTGAGCTTATTAAAAACTCGCCAACACCGGCTCAAGCTAAAGTGGGATTGCTTGAGCGCGGCTGGAATGCGACAACCGTTATGCAGTTTTTAGAACGTGCCGGTGACGATGCTTGCCGCCCAGAAGATTTACCTAAAAACTTTGGCCTGCAAGGTGAGCTTTATTATTTATCTCCCGCCCAGGCCCAAGCGATTTTAGAGCTGCGACTGCACCGCTTAACGGGGATGGAGCACGATAAACTACTTGCTGAATACCAAGAAAAACTAGAACAAATTGCCGAGTTTTTAGATATTTTAGCGGATCCTGCGCGCCTAATGGGTGTTATTCGTGAAGAACTTGAAAAAGTGCGTGAAGACTACGGCGATGAGCGACGCACTGATATTCAAAGCTCAAAGCAAGATTTAACGGTTGAAGATTTAATTACAGAAGAAGATCGAGTTGTCACCATTTCGCACGGCGGTTATGCAAAAACTCAACCTCTGGCTGATTATCAAGCCCAGCGTCGTGGTGGCACGGGCAAGGCCGCAACGTCGGTTAAAGATGAAGACTTTGTTGAGCATTTGTTGATTGCCAGCACTCATGACACGATACTGTGTTTTACCAATGCAGGTAAAGTGTATTGGCTTAAGGTCTATCAAATTCCTGTTGCAGGTCGCCAGTCAAGAGGGCGGCCAATGGTTAATTTGTTACCACTGGAAGAGGGTGAACGTATTACCTCAATTTTGCCAGTTAAAGAATACGATGATGACCACTTTATTTTTATGGCGACAGCTTCTGGTACCGTAAAGAAAACAGCGCTTACACAATTTTCAAGGCCTCGCAGTGTGGGTTTGCGTGCTATTGACCTTGATGAAGGTGACAATTTAGTCAGCACTGCGATTACCGATGGGCAGTGCGATGTCATGTTGTTTTCCTCGGCAGGTAAAGCGGTACGCTTTAGCGAGTCAGATGTGCGTGCTATGGGTCGAACCTCACGCGGTGTGCGTGGCATACGTTTAAATGATGAGCACGCTGTCATTTCTATGGTGATTCCCGCTGAAGAAGGCAAAGTATTAACCGTTAGCGAAAATGGTTATGGTAAGCGGACTATTGTAACCGAATACCCAACTAAAGGTCGTGGTGGTCAAGGTGTGATCGCGATGCAGGCAAGTGAGCGTAATGGTCGCGTGGTTGGTGCGGTGCAGGTGTTCGATGGTGATGAAATTATGCTTATTTCTGACCAAGGCACCTTAGTGAGAACCCGTGTTGATGAAGTGTCTATCTCTGGCCGCAACACACAAGGTGTTCGAGTTATTAAAGTAAAAGAAGGTGAACATTTACGCGGTGTTGAGCGTATTGAAGAAACCGATGACGATAAAGACGATAGTGACACTAACATTGATCCAGAGCAGTAAGCCTTGTTATGACTGATGAACAACACAAACTCGACCAGCTTAGGCAGCGTATCGATCATATTGATCGCAACATTGCCGATTTAATTAGCGATAGGGCACGCTGTGCACAACAGGTAGCCGATGTTAAAAAAAATGCGCTTGGTGATGCTGCTGAGGATGCAATTTACTATCGTCCAGAGCGCGAAGCGCAAGTGTTGCGCTCAATTATGGATCACAACCAAGGCCCACTTGGCAACGAAGAGCTGGCGCGCTTGTTTCGCGAAATAATGTCTGCTTGCCTTGCGCTAGAGCAACCGATTAAGGTGGCTTTTTTGGGCCCCGAGGGGACCTTTACCCAGCAAGCAGTTAATAAACATTTTGGGCATAGCGCTATACCTGTGCCGATGGGTGCTATCGATGAAGTGTTTCGTGAAGTTGAAGCCGGTGCAGTGAATTATGGTGTTGTTCCTGTAGAAAACTCAACCGAAGGTGTGGTCACCCACACACTGGATAATTTTGTCGATTCAAATTTGATGATTTGTGGCGAAGTCGTATTGCGCATTCATCAGAATTTATTGGTTTCCAGTGTTACTAACACACAAAGTATTACGCGTATTTATTCGCATGCACAAAGCTTAGCGCAATGTCGTAAATGGCTTGATGCCCACTACCCAAAAGCAGAGCGAATTCCTGTCAGTAGTAATGCCGATGCGGCCAAACGTATTAAAGGTGAGTGGAATTCAGCAGCGATTGCAGGTGTTACTGCTGCTGAACTGTATGATTTACAAGTATTTTCTGAAAAAATAGAAGATCAGCCTGACAACTCCACACGCTTTTTAATCATTGGTTCTCAAGAAGTATCCGCCTCTGGTGTTGATAAAACCTCTATTGTTGCCTCCATGCGTAATGAGCCAGGTGCATTACATGATTTACTAGAGCCCTTTCATCGCCTCGGTGTTGACTTGACCCGGGTAGAAACGAGACCCTCGCGCAGCGGTACTTGGAACTACGTTTTCTTTGTTGACTTCAAAGGTCACAAAGACGAAGAGATTATTCGCACAGCACTGGATGATGTGGGTAAGCGAGCAGCTGAAATTAAAGTATTAGGTTCTTACCCAGCCGGTGTATTGTGAAAATTTAACTCTGTTTCCAGATAAATCTTATCTATCTAACGGTGATACTTTATGGATAAAACAACAGCAGATCATTTGACGTGGCATTCACATGAAGTCACTAAGCTCATGCGCTCGAAACAAAAAAACCAACAACCGGTTTTACTCTGGTTTACAGGGCTTAGTGGTGCAGGTAAATCAACGATTGCCAATGCACTCGACTATGCACTCTATGAACGAGGCCTGCACACCTATTTACTCGATGGTGATAATGTACGCCATGGCCTCAATAAAGACCTGAGCTTTTCTGATGTTGATCGTGTAGAGAATATTCGCAGAATTGGCGAGGCGGCTAAATTGTTTGTTGACGCCGGCTTAATTGCCATTTCAGCGTTTATTTCTCCCTTTCGTAGTGATAGGCAAATGGTGCGCCAATTTTTTGAGCCCGGCCAGTTTATTGAGGTGTATGTATCAACGCCATTATCTGTGTGCGAAGACCGCGACCCTAAAGGGCTTTATAAAAAAGCTCGCACTGGTGTCATTAAGCACTTTACCGGCATTGATTCACCCTATGAAGCACCGGAAGATCCCGAGGTAATTTTGAATACTGGAGAGCATACAATTGAGGAGTGCATTTCTCAACTGCTGACGTATCTCGATGAAAAACAATTACTACTACCACCATCAACTTAAATTCTAATTACAATCAATATATGCCTTTTGTCTGCCGTTTAGCCATTAAAGACACACTTATTTTTTGTGTTAACACTATAACTATTAGAGAAAATAATGCTTGCAGTTAACAAGTTGGTCGTGATTGGTCTAGGCCTTATTGGTGGTAGTTTAGCTGCGGGACTTAAAGCAAACAATGCTTGTCGCGAAGTTATTGGCATTGCCCGTCGCCAAAGCACACTTAATATTGCACTTAGCAATGATATTATTGATCGCGGCTTTTTATCATTAACTGATATTGCCGCTGAGCTTTCTGTCGGGGATGTGATTTTTATTGCTGTGCCAACATTAAGTGTCGAAAAAATTCTTATCGACATTAAAAATACACTACCTGTTGATGTAACAGTTACCGATGGTGCCAGTGTAAAGGGGAGCGTGATTAGCGCACTCAATAATGTGTATGGCACCCCACCCGTTAATTTTGTACCAGGACACCCGATTGCAGGGTCAGAAAAAAGCGGTGTGACGGCGGCTGATAGTCAGCTGTATAATAACCATCGGGTTATTTTAACTCCGTGTGAAACAACCGGTGCTGATCACTTGGCAAGAGTGAGTGCAATGTGGCAAGCAGTAGGTGCCGATGTTTTATCGATGCCCGTCGATGAGCACGATGAGGTACTGGCGGCAACAAGCCATTTGCCTCATGTAATAGCGTATTCACTAGTGGATACGCTAGCGCATGATGCCGAAAATGAAAATATTTTCCGCTATGCAGCGGGAGGGTTTCGCGATTTTACTCGTATTGCCAGCAGTGATCCGGTTATGTGGCATGATATTATGAGTGCAAACCGGGAACAAATTCTCAACGCGATCGATCTGTTTCAGCGCAATCTAAGCACACTGCGAGATGCTATTGAAACTAAGGATAGCCAGCACTTGTTGCAGGTATTTACGCAAGCCAAAGCTGCCCGTGATCGGTTTACTAAAATGCTTTCTCAACAATCTTATATATCGCCTATGTCTAATCAACTTGTTCAATACACAGTTCAACCCGGTGGTGTTCTTACCGGTCATTTGCGCGTCCCTGGTGATAAATCTATGTCTCATAGAGCTGTAATGCTAGGTTCTTTAGCGACAGGGGTAACAGAGGTCAGTGGCTTTTTACAAGGTGAAGATGCGCTGGCAACAATACAGGCCTTTCGCGATATGGGGGTTGTTATTGATGGCCCAGACGACGGCTTTGTGCGTGTGCATGGCGTTGGTCTACATGGTTTAAAACAACCCGCAGGGCCTTTATATGTTGGCAATGCTGGTACAGGTATGCGTTTATTGGCCGGTATTGTTGCTGGACAAACTTTTGATGTTGAACTTACCGGTGACTCGTCTCTAAGTTCACGGCCGATGAACCGCATTGCGATACCATTGCGTGAAATGGGCATCACTATTGAAACCGCAGAAGGCGGAAGGCCACCGCTAAAAATACAAGGCAGCAGCAAACCTAACGCTATTGAATATACCCTGCCGATGGCCAGTGCTCAGGTAAAATCATGCGTCTTGCTTGCCGGTCTGTATGCCGACGGCGAAACATCTGTCATAGAACCTGCACCTACCCGCGATCACACAGAGCGAATGCTCAGGGGGTTTGGTTACACGGTACATACAGAGAATAATCGCTCTTCGTTAAAAGGGGGGGGGGAGCTGAAAGGTATGGCCATTGATGTTCCTGCTGATATCTCTTCTGCAGCATTTTTTATGGTGGGGGCAGCGATAACACCCGGGTCTGATATTACACTTGAACATGTCGGTATTAACCCAACGCGTGTTGGCGTTGTAAATATCTTGCAACAAATGGGAGCTGATTTAATATTAAGTAACCAGCGTGAAGTTGGCGGTGAACCTGTTGCTGATATTCGTGTGCGTTACAGCCCATCGCTAAGTGGTATAGATATCCCCGAAGATCAAGTGCCATTAGCGATCGATGAGTTTCCGGTATTGTTTGTTGCCGCTGCTTGCGCTAAGGGGCGTACAGTATTAACCGGTGCAGAAGAGTTACGTGTAAAGGAGAGTGATCGTATACAAGCGATGGCCGATGGCCTGCAAGCGATTGGTGTTAATGCACAAGCTACCGATGACGGCATGATTATAGAAGGTGGCGATATTCTTGGTGGCGAAGTTGAAAGTCATGATGATCACCGTATCGCTATGGCCTTTACCATCGCTGCATTACGCTCTAAAGGTGCAATTACAGTAAATAATTGCGCTAACGTTGCAACCTCTTTTCCCGGTTTTGTAACCTTAGCCAATCAAAGTGGTATAAGCATAGAAGAACAAGTTGTTTAGAGTTCTCACTATTACTCTTTATAATGTTGCCGCAAAATAGCTTTATTACTGTACTGATAAACGTTTTGTATAGATATACTTAAAAATAGGGTTTTACCTAGATGACTGATGATTATCGCTTGACACATTTGAAACAGCTGGAAGCTGAAAGTATCCATATTATCCGTGAAGTGGCTGCTGAATTTGATAACCCTGTAATGCTGTACTCTGTTGGTAAAGATTCAGCTGTCATGCTGCATTTGGCCATGAAAGCATTTGCACCAGGGAAACTACCATTCCCGCTTATGCATGTTGATACCACCTGGAAATTTAAAGAAATGATTAAGTTTCGGGATGAAATCACCCAAAAATATGGGCTGGATCTGATCGTGCATATCAACCAAGAAGGTGTTGATATGGGTATGGGACCTTTTACTCACGGTAGTGCAAAACATACAGATGTGATGAAAACAGCTGCTTTAAAACAAGCTTTAAATAAGCACGGTTTTGACGCTGCCTTCGGTGGCGCACGACGCGATGAAGAGAAATCCCGTGCAAAAGAACGCGTTTATTCGTTTCGCGATAAACACCATCGCTGGGATCCAAAAAATCAACGCCCAGAATTATGGAATATCTATAACAGCCATGTGGATAAAGGTGAGAGCATTCGTGTTTTTCCATTATCTAACTGGACAGAACTCGATATTTGGCAGTATATCCACTTAGAATCTATTCCAATTGTACCGCTGTATTTTGCAGCCAAGCGCCCGGTTGTTGAAAAAGATGGTGTGATGATTATGGTTGACGATGATCGTATGCCTATTGGCCCTGATGATCATATTGAAGAAAAAATGGTGCGTTTTCGCACATTGGGTTGTTATCCACTAACCGGTGCGGTTGAATCCGAAGCCCAGACATTACCTGATATCATTCAGGAAATGCTCTTGACCACCACCTCAGAACGCCAAGGTCGTGTGATTGATCACGACAGTTCAGGTTCGATGGAAAAGAAGAAACAAGAAGGCTATTTTTAGACAGATCTGCCGAGTCACTCAATACACTGACCCGTGCTGTTTCTTATGTACACACTAAATTAATAGGCTATGTCTGAATGATCCAGACATAGCGCGGAGCTAAATGAATGAGCCACCAATCTGACTTAATCGCTGAAGATATTAATGCCTATTTGGCCCAGCATGAACAGAAAGAATTATTACGATTTTTAACTTGCGGTAGTGTTGATGATGGAAAAAGTACATTAATTGGCCGTCTGCTTCACGATTCTAAAATGATTTATGAAGATCAGTTGGAAGCCGTTAGGTCAGATACAACCAAACACGGTACAACCGGTGAAAAAATAGATCTCGCGCTGCTAGTGGATGGTCTTCAAGCTGAGCGCGAGCAGGGCATTACTATTGATGTAGCCTATCGCTATTTTTCTACGGCTAAGCGAAAATTTATTATTGCTGATACACCAGGACATGAACAATACACTCGTAATATGGCCACGGGTGCATCGACGTGCGATTTGGCAATTATATTGATTGATGCACGTTACGGTGTACAGACTCAAACGCGGCGCCATAGTTATATCGCTTCACTATTAGGTATTAAGCACATTGTCGTCGCCATTAATAAAATGGATTTAATTGACTTCGATGAAGCAACATTCAATGCAATTCAAGAGGAATATTTAACGTTTGCCACCAAGTTAGGGCTTAGCGATGATATCTATTTTGTACCTATGTCAGCGTTAGATGGTGATAATGTAGTTAATGTCAGCGAACGTTCGCCTTGGTACACAGGTTTGCCACTGATGGGTATACTGGAAAGCGTTGAGATTGCGGGTGATAAAAACCTGACTGATTTCCGTTTTCCTGTGCAATATGTGAATCGCCCAAATCTAGACTTTCGTGGTTTTTGTGGAACAGTTGCCTCGGGTGTCGTTAACGTTGGCGATGAAATACGCGCGCTACCATCAGGAAAGACCAGTAAAGTGAAAAGCATTGTGACACATGATGGAGATTTACCTTCGGCATTTGTTGGGCAAGCAATCACCTTAACGCTAGAAGATGAGATTGATATCAGTCGTGGTGATATGATCGTTCAATCAACAGCAAATGTTACACAAAGCAGTCACCTAAAGGCACACTTGGTCTGGATGTCTGAAAAACCACTGCACCCCGGGCAGCAATACCTATTTAAATTTGCGACTAAGGTGACAACCGGTGAAGTCTCAGCACTTGACTATCAAATTGATGTTAATACCCAAGAGCAAATAGAGACAAGTACTTTAGATTTGAATGATATCGCCCTTGTTGAGTTATCACTGAGTCAGTCTGTAACTGTTGACCCTTATAATAGTAATCGCGCAACAGGTGCATTTATTGTTATTGATCGGTTGAGTAATATCACGGTTGCCGCAGGCATGGTGAGCGAAATATTTACTGATCAACCTGCACTTAATCAAGGTGATGTGTCTGAATTTGAGCTAGAGCTCAATGCGTTAATACGCAAGCATTTCCCTCATTGGGGTTGCTCAGATCTGACTGCGTTATTGAAAAAATAATATATTTATAGATAATTGGCACCTTATCTTTTGTTTGTAGGAAATATCTCACACCGAAATAGTGTATTTCCTACAGACGGAAGGTATTTATTTTTTTATTATATCTGTGCTGGTGACGTTTATACCTTAGGGCGCTTACCCTGTAGACCATAGATTGTTACTGGCCAGATATTATTTACCCGATAGTACTGACAAACAGCAAGGAGGCTGTGCAAATGAGAGAGTATGCATGCCCCAATACCAACAGGTGCAGTATGTGGGCATGCTATTTGCCGGAATCCTTTGCATTTATTAAAAGACCAAGGAGGTCACTATTATGTTTATATCACCGTCTTACTCAATTAAAACCCTTCTTTTTACATTATTCGTTAGCACCTTTTTAATGTCGCCTTCATTCGCTGCACCACCGGCAACTAGTACAGCGCAAACACAGCCACCCTCTACGGTGCAAGCTCAAAAAACCATCAACATAAATCAGGCAAGCCCTGAGGCATTAGCGCAGGCGCTAAACGGTGTTGGCCTGAAAAAAGCACAAGCTATTGTAAAATGGCGCGAGCAAAACGGTAGCTTTACTCGTATTGATCAACTCACTGAGGTAACCGGGATTGGTGAGAAAATCATAGAGCAAAATAGGGCAATTCTCACCCTCTAGTACAGTTAATGGGGGAGCTGTATGGCATCAGTATGCGGTTTTTCCCCATTGTTTTTGCTATGATACACACTCGTTACTTTTACATCACTGATTGATTAGAGACCCTTATGCCCTCTACCTCCTGCTACCCAGAGCCTCGTATTGTTGTGGCTATGGATTTCAACTGTGCAGATACCTGCTTAACACTTGCCGCTAAACTGGATCCTCGCTACTGCCGTTTAAAAATTGGAAAAGAGCTTTTTACTTTGGCAGGCCCAGATTTAGTACGACGCTTAATGGGCCAAGGCTTCGATGTGTTTTTGGATTTGAAGTATCACGATATTCCAACGACAGTGGCCAAAGCGCTCAAAGCCGCTGCTAACTTAGGCGTATGGATGGTCAATGTGCACGCCAGCGGTGGCCAGCGAATGCTTGAAGCCTCACGAGAAGCAATCGACAGTAGCAGTGGCACGCCTCCATTGCTAATTGCTGTAACCGTGTTGACCAGCATGAATACAGAGGATCTACACTCTATAGGTATCCATTGCTCACCACAGGAACATGTTAACCGCTTAGCCCGGTTATCCCAGCAATGTGGCCTAGATGGTGTGGTTTGTTCTGCTGCCGAGGCCGCTCATTTAAGCGCGCTATGCGGCGATAAATTTTGCCTTGTAACCCCAGGAATACGCCCGGCTAATGCAGCCGAAGATGATCAGCGCCGCATTGTAACGCCAGTAGATGCTATTGCTAATGGTAGTGATTACTTGGTTATTGGCCGGCCGATTACACAAGCAGAAGACCCGGCCGCTGCATGTCAGCAGATTTATAAAGATATAAGCTAAAAGTAGTGCTTTTTAGGCTTGATAGTTATATAGAAATAGCTGTGCTTTCACTTGATGTAGGTTTAATTTATGGTCACCACAACGCACAATATAACCCCGGTCATTACTGTTGACGGCCCTAGTGGTTCAGGTAAAGGAACGATTAGCCAGCGTTTAGCCGCTGAGTTAGGGTTTCATTTACTTGATAGTGGCGCTTTGTATCGAATAACAGCTGTCGCGGCGATAGAGCAGGGGGTTGACCTTTCTCATGAGCGGCAAGTTGCTGATATTGCTACTCATTTAGATGTCACCTTTAGTACTGGAGATAGTTCCCATGATGGTGTTGTGGTGCTGCTTAATGGGCGAGATGTCACGCGTGCTATACGACAGGAAACGGCGAGCATGGGAGCCTCAACTGTCGCTGCTCACCCTCTAGTAAGAGACGCTTTGCTCGCCAGGCAACGTGCCTTTAAACAACCCCCGGGGCTTATTGCAGACGGGCGCGATATGGGAACAACAGTTTTCCCTGATGCGCCTGTCAAGATATTTTTAACTGCAAGTGCTGAAGAGCGGGCACAAAGACGCTATAAGCAGTTGATAAATAAAGGGGAATCTGTTAGCCTGCGCGCCTTGTTGGAGGATATTCAAGCACGAGATGAGCGGGATATACAGCGATCCGCCTCTCCATTGCGTCCTGCTGCTGATGCGCTATCAATTGACAGTACATCACTTTCTATAGATGAAGTGCTCGCAACCATACTGGTTTTAGTCAAAGAGCGTCTGTAGAGGTAGTACCGCACAGAGCAGAGCCGTTAATGTAGCGTAACCGCAGCACTACTAAAAAGCAGCTAAATTATTAAGCCGCTTCATGCAGGTTGCTTACTTAAATAACCACCACTATTGCAGCGCTACCATTGGATCTGACATGGCTAGATCACCTCACCAGGAGGAATGGTAACTGTTAAAATTAACCGGCCCGTGCACCTGGTGTCACGGTAGAGCAGGTCTATTGTGTAGGTGAATAAATCGCAGATAGATTTATCACGACTTGGTGGATTTGTGCTGATTTCCTTTTATAGGTCTTAATAATGAGCGAAAGTTTCGCAGAACTCTTTGAAGAAAGTTTAAAAACCGTCGATATGGTTCCTGGTTCGATAGTAACGGGTGTTGTTATCGATATCGATAAAGATTGGGTAACTGTACACGCTGGTTTGAAATCAGAAGGTGTTATTCCCACTGAGCAATTCGCTAATGATAACGGTGAATTATCGTTACAGATTGGTGATGAGGTTCAGGTTGCATTAGAGACAGTTGAAGACGGTTTTGGTGAAACCCGACTGTCACGCGAGAAAGCTAAGCGTGCAGAGGCATGGAAAGTACTTGAAGCAGCACATACAGCTGAAGAAGTGGTTAAAGGTATTATCAATGGTAAGGTCAAAGGTGGTTTCACTGTTGACGTTGCCGGTATTCGTGCATTCTTGCCGGGTTCATTGGTCGATGTTCGCCCCGTTCGCGAAACGACACACCTCGAAGGCAAAGAGCTTGAATTTAAAGTTATTAAGCTTGATCAAAAACGCAACAACGTTGTTGTTTCTCGCCGTGCAGTGATGGAACAGGCGAACTCTGCTGAGCGTGAAGAGCTGCTTGCCAACCTGGAAGAAGGTGCAGAAGTTAAAGGTATCGTTAAAAACCTTACCGATTACGGTGCGTTTGTTGATCTTGGTGGTGTTGATGGCCTGCTTCACATCACTGATATGGCTTGGAAGCGCATTAAGCATCCTAGTGAGATTGTGGGTGTGGGCGATGAGATTGACGTTAAAGTCCTTAAGTTTGATCGTGAGCGTAATCGCGTATCCCTTGGCTTGAAGCAATTGGGTGAAGATCCATGGATTGCTATTACTCAGCGCTACCCTGAAGGTGCTAGAGCAAAGGCTGTTGTCACCAACTTGACGGATTACGGTTGTTTTGCTGAAATTGAAGAAGGCGTTGAAGGTTTAGTTCACGTTTCTGAAATGGATTGGACCAACAAAAATATTCACCCGTCAAAAGTGGTACAGCTCGGTGATGAAGTAGAAGTTATGGTGCTTGAGATTGATGAAGAGCGTCGTCGTATTTCTCTCGGTATTAAGCAGTGTCAAGAAAACCCATGGGATGCATTTGGTCGACAGTTCGAGAAAGGGCACAAAATCTCTGGCAAAATCAAATCTATCACTGACTTTGGTATCTTTATCGGTCTTGATGGTGGTATTGATGGCTTGGTTCACTTGTCTGATATTTCGTGGCATGAATCAGGTGAAGATGCTGTTCGCAACTACAAAAAAGGTGATGAGCTAGAGACCGTTATTCTGGCAATTGACCCTGAGCGCGAGCGTATTTCACTCGGTGTTAAACAGCTTGAAGAAGATCCATTCTCAGCATATGTAGCTGAAAATGATAAAGGTACTGTGATTAAAGGTATCATTAAAGAAGTTGATGCAAAAGCGGCTATTATTACGTTAATTGATGATGTTGAAGCAATACTTAAAGCATCAGAAATTAGCCGGGATAAAGTTGAAGATGCGCGTAATGTGCTCACTGTTGGTGATGAAATAGAAGCAAAAATCATCGCTGTTGATCGCAAGAATCGCACCATCAACTTATCGGTAAAATCGAAAGATGTTGCCGAAGAAAAAGCAGCTATAAAAGAACATAGCGCCAAGCAAGCTGAGCAAGCAAGCCCAGCGACACTCGGTGACTTGATCAAAGCTCAAATGGAAAGCCAGGATAAGCAATAATCTGGTACGTTATCTCCCTTGGGGCTACCCAAGGGAGATAACAAGTCATGCTGTTAGGCGCTATAGATTTTGAGTTATCCTGTTTGAGGTATAGTGAGTTATTACGTTAGCATTCATACAACGATAATATAGAGAAAGCTATGACAAAATCTGAACTAATAGAACATATTGCCAATCAACAAGAGCAATTGTCAGTTAAAGATGTTGAACTGGCGGTTAAGCTAATGCTCGAACACATGTCTCAAATACTTGCCACAGGCGAGCGTATCGAAATACGCGGCTTTGGTAGCTTTTCACTACACTACCGTGAGCCTCGGCTAGGTCGCAACCCTAAAACTGGCGATTCTGTAGAACTCCTAGGAAAGTACGTTCCTCACTTTAAGCCCGGAAAAGAAATGCGCGATCGCGTTAATGAGAGTCTTCAGCAGGGCAAATAATGCTTCTCAGACGATCTATTGTGGTTGTTTATCCTATCTTTGTATTGATTCTATTTAAACATCTGTATACTACCGACTCTGAGATCTAAACAGTTGCGGAGGAATAAGCAGTGATTAAATGGTTTAAGCGAATTATCGCTATCGGGATTTTACTTTGTGCTGCTTTTGTTGGTGCTAAACTGAGTTATGATAATGGCCAGTTAGTCAGCCCGCTGTTAATAGGATACCAACTACCAAGCTTGCCGCTAGGGTTATGGATGTCTATCTCTTTATTGATCGGCTGCATTCTAGGCTTTTTTCTGGCATTTTTCCCTCGTTTTTTTGGTCGTCGCAGCTTGAGTATTCGAGATAAAAAAATTAAGCAATTAGAAAATGAAGTGGGCAAGTTAAGAACATCCTCTCTAAAGGACTAAGCGAATGCTCCGCAGCCACTTACTTACTTTATTACAACTCAACAGCCTTGTGCTAATGCTTTCGTGCATTATGCACAAAAGACTACAGGGTGCTCTCTAGTGGTATTGCCAGGCTGGTGTGTTTACCTATTGTTCGTGCTTGCACTGGCTGTTGGTTTTTGGCAGGGGCGGCGCTCGAGTGCTGTACGCTATACAGATACTAATGCAAGCGCCATTGACAAACATTATTTTAAAGGTTTGAATCACCTGCTAAACGAACAGCCAGATGCAGCCATAGAAACCTTTATTGAAGCACTTGAAGTCAACAGCGAAACACTGGAAACACACCTTGCACTAGGCAACCTGTTGCGACGGCGCGGTGAAACTGACCGAGCAATCCGTATCCATCAAAATTTACTCGCAAGACCAAGCCTGCCCATTCAGCAATCCCACCAAGTACAATATGAACTGGCCATAGACTTTATTAAAGCCGGGCTATTTGATCGTGCAGAAGGCCTGTTAAAAGAATTGGTTGCCACTGATGGCAATTACCGATCCCAGGGGTTGCAACGATTATTAGAAATATACCGTGACGAGAAAGAGTGGGAGCAAGGCCTTGCCATTATTAGTGAGTTATCAGGCTCAAGGTTTAGTAAAAATTATGACCGCTGGGCTGATATAAAAGCGCATTTTCACTGTGAGCTGGCTGAGGAATATATGCTATCAACCAATTACCTTACCGCGCGGCAACAGTTAAAGTATGCACTAGCTGCTGACAAAAAAAGTGTGCGAGCAAGCCTCTTGTTAGGTAAGCTGGAGATTAGTGCTGGGCACTACCGCAAAGGTATCTCGCAGTTACAAAAAATAACATCTCAGAACAGACAGTTTTTTCCCGAAGCGCTACCCATACTCTTTGCAGGCTATGAGCAACTCAACGACATTAAAGGTTATCGTCAATTTTTAATGTCATTACCCGATGAATATCTAAGTGATGCACTGCTGATTGCGGTTGCTGATATTATTGAACAAGATGAAGGGCAGGCGGCCGCAGCACAATATATCGCCAGTGAAGTATTGAAAAAACCCTCTGCCGGTGGCCTGTACCGATTACTCGAATTCTATATAGAGCTCTCACAAGGACGCACACAAGAGCACCTGCAATCCCTTAAAACAGTCATGAGCGCCATTATCGATCACCGTGCACACTATATGTGCCAAGATTGTGGTTTTAAAGGAAAACAGCTGCACTGGTTGTGCCCAAGTTGTAAAACGTGGGGCTCTATTGAGCCGATTAAAACCACTAACTGTGAATAAATGACCACTGGTATATTTTCTAGCACTAAGTCATCGTAATTTCACGATAATAGTGTGAGCTAGCCTCTTCATTACACAATCATTAAAATGGTATTTCAATGAAAAAAGTACTTCTCGTTTTCGGCACTCGCCCTGAGGCGATCAAAATGGCACCTCTAGTACATATCTTATTAGCTGATGCCCGCTTTGAAACAAAGGTCTGTGTCAGCGCGCAGCACCGTGAAATGCTTGACCAAGTACTCACACTGTTCAACATCGTGCCAGACTACGACCTCAATATTATGCAGCCAGGGCAAACGCTCAATGATGTTACCGCTAATATTCTCATCAATATAAAACCTGTCCTACAAGCCTTTAAACCCGATGTAGTACTCGTTCATGGCGATACAGCAACAACATTGTCTACTAGTTTATCGGCTTACTATGAGCAAATACCAGTGGGGCATGTAGAGGCCGGGCTGCGAACAGGTAATATCTATTCACCCTGGCCTGAAGAGGTTAACCGCAAAGTAACCGGTGCTATAGCCCAATACCATTTTGCGCCAACGACTGCCTCACAAGATAATTTATTACGGGAGGGGGTAGATACAGCGACAATTACAGTCACAGGGAATACAGTTGTCGATGCCTTAATGCTTATAAAGGACAAAATTGAAACTGATATAACCTTAAGTAATACGCTTAAGCAACAGTTTCCTTTTTTGGACAGCTCGAAGAAGCTTATTCTTGTGACAGGGCATCGGCGTGAAAGTTTTGGCGGTGGATTTGAACGCATCTGTGAGTCGCTGCAAAAAATTGCCCAAAATAACCCCGATGTGCAAGTACTATACCCCGTACACCTAAACCCTAATGTCCAAGAACCTGTAAACCGCTTATTAAAAGGACTTAATAATATCTTTTTAATTGAGCCTCAGGATTACTTGCCATTTGTTTACTTAATGATTCATTCGCATATTATTCTTACCGACTCAGGCGGCATTCAAGAAGAAGCGCCTTCACTAGGTAAACCTGTATTGGTGATGCGTGAAACAACAGAGCGACCCGAAGCCGTTGATGCGGGTACCGTCAAATTGGTCGGCACAGATGTCGACAAGATTGTGACCGAAATCTCGACACTATTGAATGATGACGCTGCTTATAAGACAATGAGCCGAGCTCATAACCCTTACGGTGATGGTAATGCTTGTCAGCGTATTGCCGATGCGCTGGCATAAAAAGTATTAATACAAAAAGATTAGTTGCGAGTTTATTAAAGGATACCTACATGAATTTTGACCGCATTTCAGTGATTGGTTTAGGCTATATTGGTCTTCCAACGGCAGCCGCATTTGCGGCGAGAAAAAAGCAAGTGATCGGTGTTGATGTTACCCCATCAACCGTAGACACTATCAATCAAGGTGAAATTCATATTGTTGAGCCCGACCTTGATATGGTGGTTAACGCTGCTGTTACTGAAGGCTTTTTAAAAGCAACACTGACGCCAGAACCAGCCGATGCGTTTTTGATTGCTGTACCTACCCCCTTTAAGGGTGATAACCATGAGCCTGATTTGCGCTACATTGAAAGTGCCGCCAATAGTATTGCGCCTGTGCTCAAACCGGGCAACCTCGTTATACTGGAGTCAACATCTCCCGTTGGTGCCACAGAAGCTATGGCCGCTTGGCTTGAAAGCGCAAGGCCCGACCTTACTTTCCCTCAAACCCATGGTGAAGACTCCGATATTCGGATTGCTCATTGTCCCGAACGCGTTCTGCCCGGGCATGTGATGCGCGAGCTGGTTGAAAATGATCGTGTTATTGGCGGTATGACATCAAAATGCTCGGAAATGGCAGTAAAATTGTATCGCACTTTTGTTGTGGGTGACTGTGTTATCACCAATGCACGTACCGCAGAAATGGCAAAGCTCACCGAGAATTCATTTCGTGACGTTAATATTGCCTTTGCTAATGAGCTATCCATCATCTGTGACAAATTAGATATCAATGTTTGGGAACTCATTGCATTGGCCAATCGCCACCCGCGGGTTAATATCCTCCAGCCAGGTCCTGGTGTCGGCGGCCACTGTATTGCCGTAGACCCTTGGTTTATCGTCAGCCAAACCCCAGATGAAGCCAAATTGATTGCCACTGCACGCAAGGTTAATGACAGTAAACCCGAGTGGGTTATTGATAAAGTGAAGATAGCTGTTGCCGATTATTTAGCCGCTAGAGCAACGAAAACAGCAGCCGATGTCAGTATTGCCTGTCTTGGGTTAACCTTTAAACCCGATATAGATGATTTGCGTGAAAGCCCGGCGTTAATGATTGCAGAAAAAATTGCAAACTTTCATCCAGGGAAAATGCTTTTCGTAGAGCCTAATATCTGTGAACTACCCGCTAGTCTTCAAGAGCAAGGGCGGTTAGTATCGCTAGCTGAGGCGTTAGTACAGGCGGATGTGTGCGTATTACTGGTGGATCACAAACCATTTAAAGCGATCGTCAAGGGTAGCATAAGCCCCGATACTGTTATCATCGATACTAAAGGCGTGCTCTAATCGAGCACAGTTTAACCTATTGAAAATTAACAACTATTAATTTATAGAAAAGGTTGACAGAGGGGTAGGGCATCTATATTATGCGCATCTCTTAACCGAATCGAGGTTAAGCCACCACTCCGCCTTAGCTCAGTTGGTAGAGCAAATGACTGTTAATCATTGGGTCGCTGGTTCGAGCCCAGCAGGCGGAGCCATTTTGTATTTCTTGGTTTTATGTACTGTTAAGTCGTGAAATTTTGCATTGTTTGTGTTTTTTAGCGCTTAAAAATATTTCCATATTAGCAATATGATGTTTTGATAAAAAAGCCACTATTGTCGATTTGGTACTTGATGTGCTGAACTTAGAAATTAGCTTGTAATGGTTAGCTACAAATCGCCACAATTTTTGGTTAAAGTTGTTGTATTAAAGCTTTAGTGGTAATTAGATATATAAACGCACTGGCTCTAAAAATTAGGATAAGCATATTTGTTAGTATGCTTAGCACATTAACACTAATAAATTTATAGTATTCGATAAGCTATAGTATTAAAAGATTGTCTGAGTTATAAGCTGGAAAAGCTTTGGTTCAAAATTAAAGGTTGGTCAGCCAATCCTAAAGGTGAATTGAATAAGTAATCTACTTCATTAAAATACGTAGATGCTTAACGGACGCACAACCCCTTTACTGGCCGACGGAGTCATATTGCTAAAAAACTAGTGCGGATTGCCAATTAAAACGTTGGCTTACTTAAAAAATGATTTGCACTCTATCGTTATCGTTATAAGGGTGTGGATTGATCACACTAGATAATTACAGTTTACATGTTCCTTGTTGCCAAAAAGTAGTGATTTGAGCAATAAAGGTATTGGGCTATTATAAAAAGAAATATTTAGTGTCAATATTATTTAATAATATAATCGAACGTTAGAGTAATCGATAGCTTCATTAAATCGAATATTGATTATATGACTATTTAAAGCGGTGGTTTGATAAAGCCGAATTCTCTAAATTAATACGGAGAAATTGAGGAGTAAGTATGAAGCTTGTTTGTACTTTTGTGCATGGTTATGAAGGTGAGTTTCATCCTAGTAAACCATTGGCATCACTTGTTGTAAGCGATGAAAATAGTACGCAGTTTTTTGAATATGAATTCCCTAGAAACCCTGATGAATTTTTTCAAACTACTCTAAATTTAATTGGTGAAACTCCTCTTAAAAGCGCTAAAAACTTTGAAGCATTACCTCGTTTTGGCTTTACTGGGCTGTCGCTGGAAGGTAAGTTCCTGTTTTGTGGTAGCTGGAATGGTGTTTATCAACTTAACAAAGATGATTACCAATGCGAAGCCTTTATTTCTCATCGTTTAATGAATGATCTTCATGGTATTTGTGTTGATGAAAATGTGCTTTATACGGTATTAACAGGTAAAGATACAATAGTACTTACCTCTTTAGATGGGGAAATTTTAGAAACTTACACCGTGCAGAACGACTTGGGTGTGATAAAAAATGATGAGAGTTTATTGCAGCATGATTGGCGTTTTGTAAGCAAGCAGTTTAGGGGAGCAACAGGGTTGTTTCATTTTAATCATGTCCAAATTAAAGGCCGAGAAATCTGGGCCACCTCGAGAAACTTAGGTTGCTTTGTGGTGATTGATATGGATAAAGGGCTCGCTCACCTTCGAACGATTAATCAAAAGACAGTTGTATTGCTTCATGACGGAATATATAAAAATGGAGCGCATTATTTTACATCAATTGATGGAAAAATTTTAATCTCTAGTGATGAAGAGGCTCATAACCCTCGTGAGCACTTTGATGAGGTGGTATTATTTAGTAGGGATTTAAATAGTAAAGTGATTCGGCTTGAGGAAACAGAGTTGGGGCGTCAGCCTAATTGGTGTCGAGGTGTTGACGTATATCAAAATGATATTGCCACTACAATAGATGGGCTTTATGGGTCTGATCTTTCGTTCAAGCTTCTTGTGATTACACATGAGGGTAAAATTGAGCGGCTTAAAGAAATTCGCTGGGAAGATATTGGTGATATAAATAATCTTCGCTATGTTACAGGTTTTGATGTGAAATTTGTTTAAGAATATGAATATCTTAGTTTATAGCATGTTCTTTCATACGCCATTTATTAGCGCTTTAAAAGAAACTGGTAAGAATATTACTTTTTTTTCATCTGAACGGCGTATGGATGAGACTGGGGTAATAGAAATTTATTATGAGGCTGTTTATGAAGCTGATATTTCTAATAGATTAATATGTGATATTGTTACTAGATGTAGATATTTATCAGGAATTAATTTTTATGCGGCTAGATTGAAAGCTCGAAAAATGTGGGCTGCTGTTGAAAGTTATTTTGAAACAAATAGTATCGATCTTATATTGTCGCCGGCTGTAGATAATTATGTTACTGATATATGGTTTAAGGTTGCATCAAAAAAAGGGATTCCTGCATTTCAGCCAAGGCGATCTCCTTTGCCGGGCCTCGTTAGAATAACAAACAGCGTTGATAATCCAGTTTTACGTGATCCAAACAAAAAAGAAGTTGAATCAGCTTTGTTGCATTTGAGAAAAAACTTTAAGGCAGATTATCAAAATACGACAGTGCGTAGTACTAAGCAAATAGCACAGCGTGCCATTCGAGAAGTTGCTAAAAAATTCTTTTTTGAATATTGGAAGATTAGGTATTCTGATTCTGATTCATTTCACTATAATGCAATATTTCCTAATAAAAATGCAATAACTATAAAGTCACTATCACAGCTTTGGTTTTATAAAAAATTTAAAATCAAAGTAGCAGATATAAAGCAAGCCAGTAAACGTTTTAATAGAGTTGTTTTTTGGCCGCTAGCCATGGCGCCGGAATCTGCGCTTTGCTATCTGAATGCAGATTCTTCTTTTTCAGATTATAGGGACGTAATAGGGAAAGTTATTGGAGCAGTGCCTGAGGATATGCTGTTAGTTGTAAAGGAGCATCCCTCGGCAATTGGTTATCGCGATGTTGAACATTATTCGAGGTTTTTGAATAATGATAATGTTCTAGTTTGTGACCCGTCAGAGCCGACAGGAGAAGTTATTAAACAAGTCGATGCTGTTTTAGTTAACACTTCTAGTACAACAGGTCTAGAAGCGGTCGCTGTAGGTAAGCCTGTATTGGCAATAGGTAGTTGCCATTATAGAGTGCCAGGTATCGTTGATGAAATTAGTTGTTTAGGTAAGGTTAGAGAGTGGTCAGATGTTATTCGTACCGTGCCTCTTGCAAAAGGTGAGCCGGAACTAGTTATCCATAAGTATCTATCTAATACTATCCAAGATGCTACTTGGGCTTTGGCTGGTGTGGGGCAGGAGTGGTACTCTGAAAGAGTGGGTAGAACTCTGTTTGGTTGTATAGATCTTATTGGTTCAGGTTATATACCTCAATATCATGGTCATTAAAGATGTTCAATCTTATATTGCTCAGGCAGCAGTTATAAGTGAAATTATGAGTATTGTACAATCCATAATGAATGTGTATGGCGGTGGTTTTTCTTACTTTAATCTTGTTGTTTTTTTTTCCCTATGCTTACCATTGTTGTTGAAAATTAAAGTATCAATTAAGTGGCTTGTGGTATTTTCAATTTATTTGATTGTAATGTTATTAAAGTTTTTACTTCAAGGGGTGGGGGAATATTATCTTAAGGCTGGTATTTTGTTGATAATCTTACCGATTTATGTTGTTTTTATCCAAAAAACAACATTTGATGACATTGTTTTAGCTTGTGTGAAATATCGAAAGGTTATCCTTTTTTTAGGAATTATATATGTAGTTTCTTGGATTTTTTTCGGGACTTATAGGAATGCATCTACAGTGACTATTTTTCTTATGCTGATGATAGGGTATAAGCATATATGGCAAGTAATCGTACCCTTTATCTTTACTGTTGTGATGAAAACTCAGTATAAGGTTTGGGCTGTGTTGTCATTTATAAGCTTGATCTTGAAAGGGGTGTATATTCGCTATATGACACTGTTTTTTGTTGGTATAAGTGCCATTGTATTTCCCCTATTTTTGTCTTATGAAGGGGTAGATTGGCTTAGTTTTAGTTCGTCTCAGATGAGTTCTTTAGATGAGAGGCTAAATGAGGTTCGATCGTTTTTGGTGGTATTTGGTTCTCAGATTGAGTTTTCACTTTATGGATGGCCTTTAGGCAGCGCAATAGAATCTGAAGGCCTTAGTGAACGGGGTTATATGCATTCTGCTTATCTATGGTTAATAGGAACTTTAGGCTTGCCTTTATTTTTTGGGCTTTTCGGTTATTTAATAATTAGGCGTACAGTTACGTGGAAATGTTTTTTTACAAGAGTATTTCTTATTCTGTCAAGCTCGCTCACATTTTTATTTCTTACAAATCCACTTTGTACTGTATTGATGCTTGCTGATGAAAATAAGGCATCTCGTTGAGTCTTTGTTTTTCTTTGCTTTAGTAACTAGTTTGCCCTTATTGAAGGTTTTCTTGCTTGGGAATTTTGATAGTTATGAGCAATCGAAGTATATCAAGGTGTACTTTTGGCTTCAATTTTTGGTGCCTATAGTTGATTTTGGTTATTACTGGTCCATTGTTAAGAGCCGAGTGACGGATAACATTGTTACTAAGTATTCGAGCAATTTAAATTTAATTGGTGTTGTGTTTGCATTGATGTTGCTACCAGTTAACTTCTTCTACTCTCAGTTGTTGCTGTTGGCAACGGTTACTGCTTGGTACAACTTTAGGTTACAAATTTTACGGATCGAAGGGCTGTCTCGTGCATACTATTTTATGCGTTTGAGTAAAATGTTTCTTGATGTAATTTTCGTTTTCAGTCTTTATATGCTTTCAGTGTTGAGCGTTGAATTACTAGTAATGGCAGAGTTTTTATCTGTGATTGTTGTTATGCTTGTGGTGAGTCATAGGGAGCATTTTGATAGTAGTATATTTATATTTAATTACAGTCGATTTTTTTCATTTGACTATTTATATACCTTGCTTAAAGTTGTGAGGTCGAATTTTCTTCGTTTGTCAATTCCGCTTGTGTTTTTTGGGCAAGGGCTAGAGGGGGTTTTATTTGCGATACTTTTTTACGAACTTTTTGCTCAATATCTATCTATAGAAAAATTAAAAGATTTACTAGAGGGAAAAGTAAAGGTAATAACATTTTTAATTATTTATATTATTAGTCTTCCAGTGCAATATGGTGGAATTTATAGTGTAGCTCAGGTGATGGGGTGGCACTTTGAAGTGCTTGACATTATTTGTATTATCCTAGGTGGGGCGGCAAGGATTTTTGCTGTTTATACTCTAAATATTGTCAAAAATAATTCTTTTGATTTGTTAGTGTTTTTAAATGTATTTTTTGTGCTTTTTGGAGTTGTGGAAATATTTGCCTATAAAGAGATTTTTATAGTAGAAAATCCTGCACAATTAGCACTGCTGACATTTTATGGTGTTGAATTCTTTGTTGGTTTAGGGTTGATAATTTGGTTAGAGCGGCCAGGCTTTTTAAAGAGAATGTAGATAATATGGTGAATACTCAGAAAATATGTGTCATTGGATTGGGCTACGTTGGTTTGCCTTTGGCGATTGAATTTTCGAAATATTTTAAGGTGATTGGTTATGACTTGTCCGAAGAGCGAATACACACTCTTAATCAATGTATTGACCCTAATGGAGAAGTTGACTCTAAAACTCTAAAGAACTCATCTGCGGTTTGGAGTTCAAATCCGGAGGTGATGGATGAAAGTGACGTATTTATTATCACAGTTCCTACTCCTGTCGATAAAAATAATCAACCGGACTTGTCGTGCTTGGAGAGCGCTTCTGAGCTGGTGGGGCGCGCTCTTAAGCCAGGTGGGCTTGTTGTCTATGAGTCTACCGTATTTCCTGGGTGTACAGATGACTTTTGTCGGCCTATTTTAGAAAAGTCTTCTGGTTTAATACATGGAAAGCATTTTTATTTGGGTTACAGTCCTGAACGAGTAAACCCATCAGATAAAGTGAATACTGTGTCTAAAATTACAAAAGTAGTATCTGGTTGTTGTGATGAGTCTACGGATCTTGTTGATTCACTTTATCAAAAAATCATTGAGGCGGGGACTTTTAGAGCATCGTCCATTAAAGTTGCAGAGGCAGCAAAAGTTACTGAGAATATTCAACGTGATGTGAATATTGCGCTTATGAATGAGCTCTCTATTGTATTTGATCAACTAGATATCGATTCCTTTGAGGTTATTCATGCAGCAAGTTCGAAGTGGAATTTCATTCCATTTCGCCCGGGATTGGTTGGTGGGCACTGTATAGGTGTAGATCCATATTACCTTATAGCAAGGGCAGCAGAGTTAAATGTTAATACTCCTCTAATGAATTCAGCAAGAATGATAAATGAAGCTGTTGTGGAAAGAGTTGTGGCTAAAGTTAAATCATTGTTTAGTGGTAGGCCTAGAGTTTTATTGATGGGTTTAACTTTCAAAGAGGATTGTCCTGATCTCCGTAATTCAAAGTCTATTGTTCTTGCGAATAAGCTTTCAGAGTGTGCTGATGTACAGGCGATAGATCCTTATGTTAAAAGGCAAACCTCTGGTACTTATAGTACGGTTGATGATTTTTCAGGAGGACCTTTTGACTGTATAATTATTTCAGTTCGACACAAAAATTTTATAGATATTCAACCTGAATTTATACGAGAACTCCTAACCCCTGAAGGTAAAGTATTTGATCTTTTAAATGCATTTCCTTCCATAAAGGACTATTCTTTATGATCGGCTTGATATTGCAAGCTAGGATGAATTCTAATCGTTTTCCTGGGAAGGTTATGGAGCGGATAAATGGGAAACCTTTGATTTCGCATGTTGTTAATCAGTGTCGGTTAGCATATAACGAAGGACCAGTAATTGTTTGTACATCGGTAGAAAGATCTGATGATGAAATTTCCAATTTTTGTCAAGCTAATAATATTGATATATTTCGTGGTCCCCTAGAAGATGTTTACTCCCGGTACTTAGGCTGTATCGACTGTTTTGGGTTGAGTGCTTTCGGTAGGATTTGTTGTGATAGTCCTGGAATTTCTGTAAATTTAATACAGGATGGAATAAAAATATATAAAGAAAAGAAAATTGTTGATCTTGTTTCAAATGTTTGTGTTAGAACCTTTCCAGTAGGCCAGAGTGTGGAAGTTGTTAATGCTAAAACGTTTGCTTCCGATTTTTTTCGAAAAAGTTTAGGTTTTTCTTGTGAGCATGTGACACAATCTTTCTATCGGGAATCTAAAAAATATATTATTTTTAATATTTCGACGTTCGATGAAAAAAAATCTGTGAATTGGGCTGTAGATGAAGTTGGAGATATTGAAAGGGTCTCGGAGCTGCTCAAGATCGGTTTTAATTATAGTGAGACTTCTATTGTCGTAGATAAATGGGAAGGATGATTTGTTGAATATAGGTGTTATAGGTCTTGGTATTGGTGAGCGTCATGTTGATGCTTTAGCAAATGATAATCGTGTTTCGATTGCCGTTGTTTGTGACTTAAATATTTCTAAAGCGAAGGCAATAGCTAGTAAATATAATGTACCGGCTTTTTGTGAAAACTGGAAGCAGATGCTAAAAGATTTTGATTTAGGTGCAGTTATAATTGCATCATATGATCATTATCATGCTGAGCAATTGATCGAATTTATTCGACAGGGTGTTCATATATTCATCGAAAAGCCTCTTTGTACTACATTGAAAGAGCTCGAGCATATAGAGAAAGAGTATTGTCTTGCTAACAAACACTCAAATGTATTCGTTTCGAGTAACTTTATTCTTAGAACGGAAAGCAGATTTATCGAATTGAAAAAGCGTATTAGTGATGGCGATCTTGGTCTTATATATAGTGTTGAGGCTTCATATGATTATGGCCGTATCCATAAAATATTTGATGGGTGGAGAGGTAAGTCACCAAATTATTCAGTAATGAATGGTGGAGGAATACATATGATAGATCTTTCTCAATGGCTTCTTGATGAGGCATTTACTCCTTTATTCGCTATACACAATAAAGTTGTAACAGCAAACTCGCCATTTTTTGCACCTGATTTCACAAGTGCTATGGGGCGCCTTGGCAAAAATTCTATTTTAAAAGTGACAGCAAACTTTGGCTCACAAACGCCCCATTACCACCAGCTCAAAGTTTATGGAACAAAAGGTACTTTTATTAATGAATGTGCTCAAGGGAAATATTTCTTTGGGAATGAACCGAATGTTATAGAATGCAAGGATTTACATGATTTTCCTTGCGCGAAAAAAGGCGATTTACTGCCAAATTTTATTGATGCTATTCAGGGAACTAATGATTTGGAAGTAAGCTTTGCTGGCGTTTCCTCTGTAATGAAGGCATCTTTAATTATTGATGAGCTAGCTAATGAAACCTATTGATAGACTAGGTGAACAACGTTTTTTCTTAAAAGATGACTGGCTAACCGACTGTTTGGGGGTTCATTGCTTTAATTTATGTTTTCCAGAAAGGGGTGACGCAGTTTCTTTACCTCGAAATTGCCCGATATTTGTAACGGCCAAACTATATTTAGTAAATACATCTCTTATAGAGCTACTGTTGGATGAAGGGTTTCGTGAAATTAATCGACAAGTAGTGTATCAAAAAAATTTAAGTAAAGAAATTCTAAAAAATTATCAACATGTTCCTTTACCGTCTAAATATAGATTGGAGGTAGAACCATTTTTACCAGATGTTGATATGTTCTCAGGTCTGTTTACTTATGATCGTTTTAGCTTCGATAAAACATTACCTGTAAATTGGTCTAAAACCATTAAAGCAAAGTGGATGTCAGCTGATGATCCCAATAGGAAATTTATTGTGGCCTATTACAATAATAAAGTTGCAGGCTTTCTTCTTTTTAACATTGCGAAAGATTATATTATAGAGTTAGTCTGCTTGTTGGAGGATTACCGAGGGAAAGGTTTAGCTAGAGCTATGTTATATTATCTTGAAAGGATAGCTCTTGAGAATAATATTTGTAAGTTAAGAGTGGGAACTCAGGGAAATAACGTTAATTCTATCTCTCTATATCGGGAATTTGGTTTTGTTTTTGATAATGAGAAAGTTGTTTTACATTTTTCTAGAGGCTTGAATCGCTTATGAGTAAGTTTTCTACTCTTATACCATCATACCGTCCTTTTGTAATCGCTGAAATAGGAAATAATCACGAAGGTGATATTGCTGCTGCACGTGACCTTATATACGCAGCCAAAGAGTCAGGTGTTGATGCAGTTAAATTTCAGGCTATTGTCCCCTCATCTTTAGTTTCATCAGATCAATCACAAAGGATTGATCAATTAAATAAATTTTGCCTGACAATGGATGAATTTAAAGACTTGTCAGCGCTAGCAAAAAAGTTAAATTTAATTTTTTTTACATCAGTCTTTGATATTAATTTAGTTGATGAGCTGTCTAAAATCCAAAAAATTTTTAAAATCTCAAGTGGTGACAACACGTATACAGATTTGATAGATCGTGTGGCACACGCGAATTTACCGACAATAATTTCCACCGGAGGCTTATGCTTAAAGCAAATTGACGATTTACAGACGCATTTTTTGCCTGTGCATAATGAAACCGAAAACCTTGCTTTATTGCATTGTGTTAGTAATTATCCTACGTTGCCTGAAAATGCTCAGCTTGGAATGATAGAGCTAATGCGTTTACGGTATCCTAAATTAATAGTAGGTTATTCAGATCATACATTAGGCAATGATGCTTGTTATTTGGCTGCTGCCTTGGGGGCTAAGATAATTGAGAAGCATTTTACTATGAGCCATACATTTAGTGACTTTCGTGATCACCAATTATCCGCAAACCCAACAGAAATGACTGAATTAATACGGTCATTACCGGAAGCATACTCCTTAGTTGGTCGTAGTAAAGCAGATCTCAATAGAAGTGACCTATTAATGACGGGGGTAAGGCGGAAAGCAATAGCTAGTAGGATCATCGCAGCTGGAGAGAAATTTAACATCGAAAATATAAAGTGGCTAAGGGTCACTAAGGATAGTGGTATAGCGGATAGAGATCTTATTTATGGAAAAAATGCAGCTAGGGATATAGAAGAGGGTGAGCTAATTGATTTTGAGTCTATTCAAGGGTGAGGTGATTAGATATGTGTGGTATTGCTGGAAGCTATGCTAAACCCTCTTTGAGTCGTTGTGACTTGGAAAAATGTCAAGAGCTATTGAAACGAAGAGGGCCTGATGGATTTGGGTATTTTAATTCAAATAATGGTTGCCAATTAATACACTCTCGCTTAGCTATAATTGATATTAATGAACGTTCAAAACAGCCCTTTTACTATGACAATTTAATAATTACTTTTAATGGGGAAATATACAATTATTTAGAGCTTAAAAAGTGTCTTGAAAAAGACGGGTTTAATTTTTATACAGATAGCGATACTGAGGTATTGGCTGCATGCTGGAAAAAATGGGGAGTAGATGCACTTAATTTATTTGATGGAATGTGGGCGTTAGCTGTTTACGATAAAAATACCCGTAAATTATTTATTGCTACAGACCCATTTGGGGAAAAACCCTTATATTATAAAGTTGGAAATGGTTTGTCGTTTGCGTCTCGGCTCGATGTACTTTCGGTGATCACGGGAGAGGCTTTAGAGCCTGATTTGGTTCAGTTATCTAATTATTTGGCTAATGGTTATAAATCTCTTTTTAAAACTGATCGAACATTTATAAAAGACGTGAAGAGACTACCCCCTGGACACATGATTACGATTAATTCTGATAGCATGAGTATACAAAGGTATTGGAGGCCAAAACTAAATGTTGAAAAACTTGTTGATCATCGTAGTGCCGTACAAAAAGTACGGGAAGAGCTTATTAATAGCGTAAAACTCCGCCTGCGTTCTGATGTACCTCTGGCATTTTGCTTGAGTGGTGGAATTGATTCAAATGCGCTTATCGGAGCGGCTGTTAAAGAGCTTGGTGTTGACGCTACTGGATTTACTATCGCTAATGCTGATGGACGATATGATGAAAAAGAATTGGTAAAACTTACTCAAGAGTTTTTAGGGATTAATTCAATAATAGTAAGACCTACAGAAAGAAATTTTTTAGATTCGCTTAAGGCGATGGTACAGGATAGGGCGGCCCCTATAGCTACAATATCTTACTATACTCAGAATATGTTATATGAAGAGATGGCCAAACATGGATTTAAAGTAGGCATAAGTGGGACAGGTGCAGATGAACTATTTACAGGGTACTATGATCATCACCTTTTATATCTTGCCGAACAATTTGAAGATAACCAAAGTAAAGAGCAGGCTATTTTAAATTGGAATCAATATATTAACCCTGTTGTAAGAAACCCTCTTTTAAAAGATCCTGAAAAATATTTAAAAGATCCAGACTTTAGAGAGCATGTCTATTATCGAGCAGATTTTTATGCCTCTTTCCTTAATAAAGATATGCGCGAAGAATTTATTGAAAATCATTATTGCGAATCTCTTTTACGATCTCGCATGTTAAATGAACTTTTTCATGAGGCGGTTCCTGTAATTGTCAACGAAGATGATAATAATGCTATGCATCATTCAATAGAAAATAGATCGCCATATTTATCAAGGCCCTTATTAGACGTTGCTCTTAGTCTTCCAGAGAATAAACTTATTCAAAATGGTCTGGCGAAAAATTATTTAAGAGAGGCTGCCGAAGGTTTTGTTCACCCAGATATTCTCTGGAATAGGAAAAAAATAGGCTTTAATTCTTCTTTATTTGAATTGCTTGATGTAAGTGCTAAAGAAACACAGGAGTTTTTTCTTGACGATTCTCCTGTGTTTGATGTTGTTAGTAAAAACAATATAGAAAATTACCTAAAAGGAGATTTATCTTTAAATAGCGATAGTAAATTTCTATTTAACTTTATGAATGCAAAAATCTTTATGGAGATGTTTAAATGACGCTTCGCTATTGTAAAAAATGCATTTTACCTAATAGTCGTCCCAATCTAATAATTGACAGAGAGGGGAACTGCAACTGCTCTTTTTCTGATTTTTCTAGTAAAATTGATTGGGAAGAACGTGAACGGCAATTTAAAAAAATTGTCGAAGGTGTTAAACGCATGAAAGGCTCATATGATTGCTTAATCCCTGTGAGCGGAGGAAAGGACAGCACTTGGCAGGTAGTGAAGTCGTTAGAAGTTGGCTTGAGGCCTTTATGCGTCACTTGGCGGACTCCTGCTAGAAATCATCTAGGGCAAGAAAATTTAAACAATTTAATCTCTCTTGGTGTGGATCATATTGATATTAGTGTAAATCCTAAGGTTGAAAAGTTATTTACATTGCGCGCATTTGAGAAATATGGTTCTCCTGTCATTCCAATGCACATGGCAATTCACGCTATTCCGATGAACATTGCATTGGAGAAAAAAATTCCCATGATACTTTGGGGCGAGAACTCAGCGACAGAGTATGGTGGAGGAGAAGACTTTAAAGGAATAGAGATTACGCACGCGTGGCTTGAAAAGTATGGAGTAACGTTTGGTACTACAGCTGAAGACTGGGTAGATAAAAACCTTTCAATAGAAGATCTTACTATATATGCGTGGCCCTCGGAGGATAAGCTTAAGAAATCATCTGTCAGGGCTTTTTTTCTTGGTGAATTTTATAAATGGGATCCACATAAGACTTCAAGTGTTGCTAAAGAGCATGGATTTAAGGGGGCGGATAAAGCTCTTGTTGGCCAATATAATTTTGCTGATGTTGATGATGCCTTTCTTATGGCCATTCATCATTGGATGAAATGGTATAAATTTGGTATTACAAGAAGTTGGGATAACTTATCCTTAGATATAAGAGCAGGAGTTTTAACGAGAGCACAAGCACTTCAAACAATAGGAGACATAGGTGATGAAACGCCTCATGAAGCTATAGAGGCTTTTTGTCAGTATGTGGAAATTTCAAAAAAGCGTTTTTTTGAAATTGCAGAAGGATTTAGAAACATAAATGTTTGGACTAAAAAGAATGGCATCTGGGTAATTGAAGATTTTATATTTCCTGATACAGATTGGAGTATTTATGCATATTGATGAAATCAATCCAGTAAGAAAATTTGATGTGGGAGCTAGCAAAAAAATTACTATATCTCATTTTGCAAATATAACTCTTAACGCTGATGAGCAGGTAACATTTGTTGGCGTTGGTGGAGAAGAGGTAGATGTTGTTAAAAAAGATTGGGGATACTATCTCACGCCCTCGATTAATAAAAGATTAACAAATTTTAACCTTAATACTTTCCTCGTACAAAACTCCAGAGGCAATATTTATATTATGGCTGTTGAAAAAGCTTCGATGTATAAGTTTCATGAATATATAAAGCAAACAAATCAAAGAGTAATAATAAATCTGAGTGATATTTATTGTGCTTCGTAAACAATATTTTAAAGCTAGAGATTTATACTATAAATATATAATATCGACCTTGGTACGTTATTTTTTGATACTTTTAGGTGTGAAAGTAGGTAGAAATTTATATGCGCGAGCCTTCCCTAATCTTGTGTTAGATGAGCTTTCAGAAGTAATTATTGGCGATAATGTTGTTTTTAAAGGAAAGGTCGAAATAAGGTCAATTAACAAAGCTTGTGTTACCTTAAAGTCGGAAGTTAAACTTGATATTGGTGTACGTATTGTGGCAACTAATGGTGCGAATGTTGTTTTTTCAAAAGCTGCGGATATAGGTTGTTACAGTATTTTCAATTGTGGTGATGATTTTAGTATTGGGTGTGGTTGTTTAGTGGCAGGCTTTTGTTATTTTCAGACTTCTGATCATAATATTAAAGCCGGAATTCCTATCAATCAACAAGGTTATGAGCATGGAACAATTAAAATTGGAGATGATTCCTGGATCGCAGGCGGTTGTTTTATTTTATCTGGTGTGACCGTTAGTGATGGATGTGTGATTGGTGCTAATAGTGTAGTAAATAAATCTTTACCCCCTAATACTGTGGCAGCAGGGTCACCAGCTAAAGTAATTGCAACTAGAAGGTAAGTTAAAATGTTTAAATTTGGAGATCCTCAAGTTGGTGTTGAGGAAATTGAATATATTAGATCAATTTTTGATTCAAAAGTTTTTGTGCATGGTCCAGTTACTGCTGAGTTTGAAAAATCTTTTAAGTCATTCTTTGGGTATCAGCATGCACTATCTGTTGCTAATTGCACAGCCGGTTTACATCTTGCTCATTATTCTTTGAGTAAAAAAATTGACTTTAAAGGTCCTGCTAAACCAGAAGTGATTTGCCCTGCTATGACTCATGTTGCGACTGCACATGCAATAGAGTTGGCAGGTTTGACTCCCATTTTTATCGATTGCAACAGCAGCGATGCAAATATTGATATGTCTCTTATTGATGATGCCATTACAGAGAATACTGTTGGTATTGCTGCAATGCATTTTAATGGTGTTCCATGTGATATTGAAAAAATTATGGGAATTGCAAAATCAAAAAATTTATATGTAGTGGAAGACTGTGCCATTGCGTTGGGAGCAAAAGTTGGTCAGCGTCCAGTTGGTAGTTTTGGTGATGTAGGCGCATTTTCTTTTCATCCAGTAAAACAAATGACAACTGGTGAGGGAGGGATGATTGTTCTTAACGATACTAAACTCTACAACAATCTCAAATTAGAACGTGCTTTTGGTGTCGATCGTACTTTTGATGAAAGAAGACAAGCTGGCGTTTATGATGCCCCATTGTTAGGTTTTAACTATCGTATGGCTGAAATACCCGCTGCAATGGGTGTTAAGCAATTAGAGAAATTCGAAAATTTTGAAAAAAAGAGAAAAAAGAATTTTGAGTTTTTGAAGGATGCTTTTTCGTCAATCTCAAATATAAGTGTTATAGGAGGAGATATTACCGATGGGAGAGCGTATTATTGTTTAATTGCTAAAATCGAAGGTGGTAAAGAAAATCGAGATAGAATAGCTAACCAAATTAAGGCTAAGGGCGTTCAAACGAGTGTTTATTATCCACATCCAGTTCCTAGACTTAGCTATTATTCAAAAAAATATGGTTATTCCTCTCAAAAATTTAAAAACTCTGAAGGGATTTCAGATGAAACAATAGCATTTTCTATAGGCCCTCATTTGGGTGAATCTGAAATATCTCAAATAGTATCGATTTTAAAGGGGGTTATATAAATGGATAGTTTTGTTGGGGTAAAGCAAAATCAAAAAGCCCTTTTGATTGGTGGTGCTGGCTTTATTGGTCACAACTTAGCACTACAGCTACGTCGTCAAGGTGTGGAGGTTGATATAGCAGATGGATTTAGAGTAAATAGCCTTCTAAATTTATCCATTCAAGAAAAAGAAACTCAAGATCTGGGAGTCTACAGAGATTTTCTTGAAGAGAGACTGGAGCTATTACAAGCAAAAAGCGTAGATCTTATTATTAGTAATGCATCTGATAGGTATGAGGTTTCAAATATACTTGCTAAGCATTATGATGTTGTCTATCTATTAGCTGCAGTCTCTCACGCTTCTAGATCTAACACTGACCCGGTCGGTGCTATTGAAAATGGATTATTGCCTTTTGTAAATGTAATTTCGGAGCTTTCTAGAAAGCCAGAAACACGTTTAGTATATTTATCTTCATCGACAGTATACGGTCATTTTACAAAAGAAGCTGTTGATGAGAATGATGATTGTAATCCATATGGAATGTATGCTGTTTTAAAATATGCAGGAGAAAGAATTTTATTTGAGACAGGGAAGAAT
>Ga0193959_1000013_pt1 | contig 83943 bp, 72 predicted proteins | sample FB_2_MG_FD_140333 | JGI IMG/M metagenome (GOLD analysis project Ga0193959, IMG submission 140333) | Microbial mat bacterial communities from the Broadkill River, Lewes, Delaware, United States - FB_2_MG | ecosystem: Environmental > Aquatic > Freshwater > River > Microbial mats | place: USA... | reverse complement strand
TCAAAGTTTTAGACTAGCTTTTACTTAGTTTTCAAAAATTTAACATTTTATATTTTTAATTGAACTCTCACTAACAGCTGTTTGCCGTTTGTGAGCCGAAATTATAGCAACAAAAACTTAATATAAACTTAATAACACAAGCTTTTTATAAAATATTCTATTTTTTATAAAAATACTTTTTTGATAACTCTTTTAAACTTCTATAAACACCCTCTATATCAACAGAGTAAACTCTTGCTCCTGCTATTGATGTAATAAAATTTGTATCTCTACTCCACCTAGGAACTAAGTGATAGTGAACATGCTCTGCAATTCCAGCACCAGCCTCTTCTCCTAAATTCATACCTAAATTAACACCTTGCGCTCCAAACTCTTTAAGCATCTTAACACCATCTTGAACAAAACTTGATATATGAATCCACTCTTTTTTAGAGAGAGTTTCTATATTATTAGTGTGCTTGTTTGGAATTATCATAAAATGTCCTGGTGTATATGGATATAGATTCATTACAATAAAACAGATATCATCTCTGTATAAAACTTGATTTTTTTTATCTAAATCTGGATTTTCAACAATATGACAAAAAACACAACCTTTTACATCATGGTTTTTAACATATTCATCTCTCCAAGGAGCATACAGATGTTCCATTTAAATTCCTATCTATTGGTTATTTTTAAAAAATATTGTTAAAAAAAGTAACTTACATTACATTTTTATGCTAAAAAATCGATTTTTTGTAAAGTATTACACTTTTAAGAAAGATTTTTAAGATTTTTTAATACAAAAATAATATCATATTTTGTAGAATTCACAAAGTTATACAAAAGATAAACTAAAATATTAAAAGAAAAGGAATAATTATGGCTAAACAAGTTGTTTTAGTAGATGATTCAAGAACAATTTTAGTTTCTGCTGAAATGGCTCTAGAGAGCGTTATACAAAGTGGAACAATATCACTAAAAACTTATCTTAATCCTGAAGAGTTTTTAGCTGATGCATTAAATGGAACAGTAGATTTTGATCTTTTAGTTTCAGATGTCAATATGCCTCAAATGAATGGGTTGACTCTAGCACAAAACTTAAAAGAAGATGATAGATTTAAAAACAAACCAATTTTAATTTTAACAACAGAGAGTTCTGCTGAAATGAAACAAAAAGGAAAATCTCTAGGAGTAACTGGCTGGATGGTTAAACCTTTTAGTGATGAAAAACTTCTAAAGTCAATCAAATTTGTTCTTGGTATTTAGATAATGAATAGTGATGAAACAAAAAAAATTGTAGATAGGGGAACCTATCTCACTTTCAATTTAGAAGATGAAGCGTATGCTATAGAGATTTCTACTGTAAAAGAGATTATCGCTCTTATGAAAACTACTAAAGTTCCAAAAATGCCTTCATATATAAAAGGGGTAATGAATTTAAGAGGTATTATTATTCCTGTAATTGATTTAAGACTAAAATTTTCTATGCTAGAGGCTAAACCTCAAATGCATACAGCAATTATAATTATACAAATAGAGAGTTCAAACATAGGTTTTATTGTTGATAGAGTTGAAGAGGTTATCTCAATCGATAAAGATAAATTGACAGAGCCTCCAAAATTTGGAACAAAAGTTGATACAGAGTTTATAAAACATATGGCTCAAGTTGAAGATGAAGTTATAATGGTGTTAGATTTACAAAAAGTTTTAGATGAAGATGAAATAAGTTGGATAGAAAATATGAATCAAGAACAATAATATATTAGGAAAGAATAATGAAAGAACTTACCCTTGGAAAAAAAGTATCTCTTGGATTTGCAATCTTACTACTTCTCTCAATAATATTAGGTATCTTAGCAATTGTAAATATGAACAGTGTTAAAAGTACTTCAACAAAACTCTCAAATGAATATATACCTGAAGTTGAAATCGCAACAGACTTAGAAAGAAGTGCATTATTAGCTATGTATGCTAATAGAGGTTATGGCTTTACAGAAGATAACAAGTTTTTAGAAACTGGAAAAAAGTATATGAATCTAGTCTATGAAGAGATTCAAAAAGCTGAAAATTTAGCAACAAAATATACATCTTTAATAAAATTAAGAGAAAAAATTTCTAGCACTAAATCATCAGTAGAACTTTATGAGAGACTTTTAAATGAGACTGTAAATATTATAAATAGCAAAAAAGAGAACTTAAAAGAGTTAGATAGATCAGCTAAAATATATACACAAAATGCAAATGACTACCTAGCTAGTCAAAATGATGCTTTAGATAAAGAGATAGCAAAAAAAGCAAATGAGGCTACGCTTCAAGAGAGACATGATAAAATAACTTTAATAAATGATATTATAGATTTAGTTAACGATATTAGAGTTAAAAACTTTAAAGCCCAAGCATTAAGAGATACTGAATTGTTAAAAGATGCTATCAAAAACTTTGCAAAGATAGATAGTAAAATTACTCAAATCAGAACAATAACTAAGAAAAATTTCAATATCAAACAGCTAAATGCAATCCAACAGGCAAGTCATAACTACAAAAAAAGTATGCAAAACCTACTTCAATCGGGAATTATGTTATCTGAACTTGGAAGAAAAAGAAATGAAGCTGGAGAGATTGTAACAAAAAATGCTAAAGATATTGCAAATGCTGGTATAAGTACTACAATTAAACTATCTCAAAACACTTCAGATAGCTTAACAAACTCTTCAATGACAATGCTAATTGGATTAATCACTGCAATAGTTATTGGTGTAATATTAGCTTACTTTATAATTAGAAGTATTACAAAACCTATAACAGATGCTACAAGAATTATTTCAGATGCAAGTGGTCAAGTTGTATCGGCATCAGAGCAAATTTCGTCATCATCAATTGGTTTAGCTGAAGGTGCAAGTCAACAAGCAAGTTCAGTTGAACAAGTTAGTGCAACAATTGAACAATCAACTGCTATCAATAATCAAAATGCTGAAAATGCAAAAGAGGCTGACTCACTAGCAAAAATTGCTACAGATTCAGCAAGTAGTGGAAATACAAAAGTTCAATCTCTAATGAAATCTATGGAAGATATTAATGCTTCATCGGAGAGAATCTCAAAAATTATTAAAACTATTGACGAAATTGCATTTCAAACAAACCTTTTAGCTCTAAATGCTGCTGTTGAAGCTGCAAGAGCTGGTGAGCATGGACTTGGATTTGCTGTTGTTGCTGAAGAGGTCAAAAACTTAGCTCAAAGATCAGCTACTGCTGCAAAAGAGACAGCAGATATAATCGAAGAGTCAATAGAGCAGATAAAACAGGGTAATGAGATAGCAAATGAGACAAATGAAGCATTTTCTGATATTTTAGATAAAATTAAAAAAACATCTAACTTAATAGGTGAGATTTCTATATCTGTAAATGAACAAGCAGATGGAATGAATCAAGTCTCTAGTGCAATGGGACAGATAGATCAAGTAACTCAACAAAATGCTGGGAACTCTGAAGAGGTTGCTGCATCAGCAGAAGAGTTAAACTCTCAAGCTATTACAATGTTAGGTAGTGTCGATAAGATTGCAAAATTAATTGGGTATGATTTAGATAGTACAGAGCATCAACCAGTTAAAAAGAGTAAACCTAAAAAGATAAGCTCTTCTAATCACCAGCCAATAAAAACAAAACCTAAAAGTAGACCAACTACAAATTTACAAGTAGAACATAAAACAACACATCAACCAAAGCCTAAACAAAATTTAAATAGTCAAAATCCAGATGAAGTTTTTCCACTAGATGAAGACGATTTAAAAGAGTTTTAGATGTTATTTGAAGTAGATGGAGATCAACTAAATATCTCTTTAGAGATGGAGCTTGATGATGTTGTTAAATTTCATGAATTTATAAAAGATAAGTTGGACTATATTGAGGCGATTCATGTAGAGGAGAAGGAGTTTACAATTTTTAGAACTTCTGCTCTTTTTCAACTCTTAGTTAGTATAAAAAATACTAAACCATCTCTATCTATCCCTTTTATAGATAATGCAGAAGTGGAATTTAAAGATTATGGTCTTGTAAAGTGGGTGATGCAATGAATAAAGAGCAGTTAAAACAGATTTTTATAGAAGAAGCAACCGAAATTATTGAGCAATTAGATATAAAAATTATCGATTTTGAAGAAGACCCCACAAATAAAGATTTATTAAATGATCTTTTCCGTGGTGTTCATACTTTAAAAGGTAGTGCTAACTCTTTTGGTTTTTCAAAACTAGGAGAGTTTGTCCACCATTTTGAGGATTTGTTAGATTACCACAGAAATTCCGATGAAGAGATAGCAACTGATAGAATAGATCTCTTTTTAGATGCTGTTGATATTATAAAAGGTGTTTTTGAGTTTGAAGTTGGAAACTTAACTGAGCTACCATCTGGCTACCAAGATAATTTAGATAAAATTCAAAAAGCTCTAAATTTAGGTGATGAAGAGGATAGTAGTGAAGGTACTTTAGCAGATTTAAGCGATGAGTTTGATGAAGATTTTGATATTGAAGAGCAAAGTAGTAAAACAACTACAGATAATCAAAATGTAAATGTTCAAAATAGATTAGAAGAGGGTGAGAGCCTATTTTTAATAAATCTACACTTAGATACAGATAGCTATTTTAGAGGATTTGACCACGCTGTATTTTTCAAAATACTTAGCCAAGTTGGAAGAATTTTAGAATCAAATTGGCATATGAATAATATTCCAACTATTCAGAAACTAAACCCTCAAGAGTGTTATATTCAAGATATTTTAATATTTTTAGCAACAAGACAGTCAAAAGATGATGTTCTTGAAGTTTTTGAATTCCTAGAAGAGGAAGAGTATAAAATTGAAGAGTTGAACTCTCAAGAGGAGCAAAAAGAGGAGACTCCAGCTCCAATAAAAGAGAAGCCAATAGTTAAAGAGGCTCCTGTTCAAGAGATAAAAGAGGAAAAAAGTGTTGAGAAAAAGCAAAACAGTGAGGTAAAAAAAGAGCCTCCTGCAAAACCTGCACCAACATCAAAACCTAAAGAGAACAGTAAAAGCAAAATAGTTAAAAAGCCTCATAAAAAAGAGGAGAAACGCTCTTTTGTAAAAATAGATACTCAAAAACTAGATGAGCTTTTTGATTCTGTGGGTGAACTTGTTATTGCACAAAACTTTTTAGCTGAGAATAAAGCTATAAAAGATATAGAGAATGAACAAGTAAATAAAACACTAGAGACTCTCTTTAAAATTACAAAACTGATTCAAAATAGAGTAATGTCTCTTAGAATGGTACCTATCAAAGATACATTTGATAAGATGAAAAGAGTTATCAGAGATGCTAGTAAAAAAGTTGATAAAAAAGTAAACTTAATAATTCAAGGTGAAGATACAGAGATTGATAAAACAATGGTCGATTCACTCTCTGACCCTCTTATTCATATTATTAGAAATGCCGTTGACCATGGTTTAGAGGCAAGTGATGAAGATAGAGTAAAAGCTGGTAAAAATGAGATTGGTAATGTGACTCTTAGAGCCTATCACAAAGGTGGCAATATAGCTATCGAAATTGGTGAAGATGGTAGGGGAATCAACAGAGATAAAGTTCTATCTAAAGCGATAGAAAATGGTATCGCTAGTGAAGATGAAGAGTATACAGACCAACAGATATATAGCTTTATTATGAAACCTGGATTCTCAACTGCTGATAAGATAAGTGATATTTCTGGTCGTGGTGTTGGATTAGATGTTGTAAATACAGGAATCGAAAAATTATTAGGAAAAGTAGAGATTGAATCGAAAGAGGGAGAGGGTACAAAGTTCACAATTTTACTACCTCTAACACTTGCAATTATCGATGGAATGTTAGTTGAGAGTGCTGATGAGATTTTTATTATTCCAATTCTATCAATTATAGAATCTTTTAGACCATCTGAAAATATTGTACATACAGTTAATAAAAAAGGTGAGTTTGTAAATTTAAGAGAGGAGCTTTTACCTATTATTAGGTTAAATGAGAAACTTGATTTAAATGATAAAAAACCAAAACCTTGGGAATCGACACTTGTATGTGTAGAGAGTGAAAAGGGCAAATTTGCAATTTTAGTTGATGAGTTAATCGGTAGACAACAAGTTGTGATTAAACCTCTTGGTAAAGCTCTCTCTAGCTTAAAAGAAATCTCTGGTGGTGCAATTATGGGTAATGGTGAAATTGCCCTAATTTTAAATATAGAAGAGCTTCACCAATGATAGAAAAATTAAAAATAAAACCTAAAGAGTTTCAACTATTTAAAGAGTATATATACCATAATATTGGTATCTCTTTATCTGAGCAAAAAGTCTCTTTAGTTGAGACTAGATTATCAAAAAGATTAAAAAAACTAAACTTAACCTCTTTTAATGATTACTACAATCATGTAAAAAATGATAAATCTAATCAAGAAATTCTCTATTTAATAGATGCTATCTCAACTAATGTTACATCTTTTTTTAGAGAAGCCCCACAGTGGGAATTTTTATCAAATAATTTAGAAAATATCTTATCAAAAACTCAAAATAAAACTATAAGAATATGGTCAGCTGCTTGTTCAACTGGTCAAGAACCCTACACAATTGCTATCTTTTTAATGGAAAATATTCCAAATATCTCAAATTATAATATAAAAATATTAGCTACAGACATATCACAAGAGGTGATTCAAAAAGCACAAAAAGGTATCTATACAAATAAAGAGCTTGAATCTATGCCAAATTATTTGATACAGAAATATTTCCATAAAATAGATTCAAACAATTATGAAGTCTCAAATAAATTAAAAAACTTTATGCTATTTAGAATGTTTAACTTAGTCTATGGAAACTTTTCAATTTTTAAAAATAGATTTGATTTAATATTTTGTAGAAATGTAATGATATATTTCAATAGTGAAACACAGATAAAATTAGTATCTCGCTTTAGAAAGATACTTAAAACCGATGGTTTACTTTTTGTTGGACACTCAGAATCGCTAACAAAAAATAGTAATGAATTTAAACTTAAACAGTCATCAATCTATAAGGCAATATAAAAAATGTATGTAAAAGAGGAGCTTTTAAAATATCTAAAAGTGTTATATATAAATGATGAGTTATCAAAAACAGAAAAACGATTTATTGAAAAATACAGACACTATATTGATAAATTAAAAATCTCCACTACAGAGAGAGCCTTTTTAGAGTATAAAAAAGATGATTATAATCGAGTAATTGTCTTTTTAAAATCTAGCAATGATGTCTACCTACTTAAAAAAATAAAATCTTTAAATATAAATGCAACAATTATTGTAGCTGTTGATAAAAGAAGCGAACCATATCTACTAGATGCTATAAAACTAGATGTGGATAGATTTATTGATATAACAATGAATCATGACCAGATTATAAAAAATGCTATCAAATATGTTGAGATTGATTTACTTAAGAGTAAACTATTTGAGAGTTACCAATACTATAACGCCTTAACAAAATTTTTTATTGTCTCAAAAACAGATGAGAGAGGCAATATAAAGTATGTAAATGATAAATTTTGTGAAATTTCTGGCTTTACAGAGAGAGAGTTAATAGGAAAATCTCACAGAGTCATTAGACATAAAGAGATGAAAGATGAAATATTCAAAGATTTATGGGAAACTATACTCAAAAAAGAGGCGTGGCAAGGCATCATAAAAAATAGAACAAAAGATGGGAATTTCTATATAGTTGATGCTCTTATCCTACCTCTTTTAGATAAAGACAACAATATAAAAGAGTTTTTATCGATTCGTAAAGATATAACAGAGCAAGAGAATCTAAAAAACAAAATCAACTATGAAAAAAAAGAGAAAGAGATAGCAAAAGAGAGAGAGAAGATAAAAGACTCTTTTTTAGTTCTCTTTACTCATGAGCTTAAAACTCCTCTAAATGCGATTATAAACTTTAATAATTATGTAATATCAAACATAGAAAAATCAACTATTAACAAAAAAGAGAAGTTAATAAACCTTTTAACTCTCTCTAAAGATAACGCTTCTTATATGTTAACCGTTGTAAATAATCTATTAGATGTTGCAAAATTGAAATCTAATAAAGTGAAATTTAACTATACAAACTTTAATTTGAATAACTCTATAAAAGAAGTTGTAAATAATTACAGCTCATTAATAGATAAAAATGGTTTAGATGTTATATTGAACTTTGATGCAGAGATAATTATAAAAAGCGATGAGCTTAGAGTAGTTCAGATAATCTCAAATATTGTATCAAATGCAATAAAATATGGTAATAAAACTATTTTAATTACTCTATCAAAAAAGAATAGAGGCTTTTTACTCTCAATTGCTGATGATGGAATCGGCATAAAAGATAAAACAAGAGTTTTTGAGATGTATGAACAAGATAATACAAATTTATTAAAAAAAGAAGAGGGTACTGGAATCGGGCTATATATGGTAAAACTACTATGTAATAATTTAAAAATTAATTATGAAGTTCAAGATTCAAAAACTCTTGGAGGTACAAACTTTATTTTAAAAGCTCCTTAAAGGATTAATATATGAAAAAGAAAATTTTAATTGTAGATGATAACCAAAACAACTTATTAACACTAGATATTCTATTAGAAGATTTTGAAAATACAGAAATTTTTACTGCGACAAATGGTAAAGAGGCGATTGAAATTTGTCAACAAAATCAAATTCATATAATTTTTATGGATATTATGATGCCAATTATGGACGGAATAGAGGCTACTAAGAGAATTAGAAATTTTGATAAAAAAGCTTTAATTGTAGCTGTAACGGCACTAGATGATGAAGACTCTAAGAATATCATGATTAAATATGGTGCTGAAGATTATATTATAAAACCGATTGATTCAATAATTTTCAAAAAGAGGTTTGAAAAATATTTAGAGTTAGTTGATTATAGATACCAAAGTAACTATGACAATGAAGCTATTAATCTATTTAATAAAAATGTCTTCAATCGCTCTTTATCATTTAGAATTTTTGACAACATCTCACTCTCAGAGTTTTGGGAATATTTTCTAACAGATAATAGTAAACAGGTCAATAACTTAACAGATTGCATTAGAGTTATCTATGTTTTAGGTCAAATCTCTATAAAAAACAATCAAAAATTCAATGTTGTACAAGAGGAATCTCAAACTCATCTCTATATAACACAGACAAACTTAACAAGCATAGATGATAAAAGTATAAAGAGAATAGTTTTAAAAAACTATCCAGAACTCACATTTGCAATACATAATAACACTCTCTCTTTTGTATTTTTAAAACAGCAAAACACAACTGTAATGAACTCACCAAGTAATCAGATAGAACTTAGTGAAGAGGAGCAAAAAGTCCTTAGAATATCACATGAAAATACAATTACATCAGAAGAGTTTTTAAATACAACTCCTATAAATTTAATAGATAAAATAGAGGAGTTAGAGCATATAGAGGATAAAATCGATTTATCTATTATGAATTTTGAAAAAGATACAAGGCAAGATAATCTAGCACAAATTGTGGGCTACTTATCAATCTATAATAATGTAATAAATGAGCTTATAGAGTTTCAAAATTTATCTATTGGAATCAACTCTTTAATAAAGTTTTTAGAGCCTTTAAATGAAGAAAAAATCTCAAAATTAAATGCTAGGTTATTTACTAGCTTGATGCTTAGTGTATTGGAAGATTTATCAAACTGGAGAGATACTATCTTTATAAAACAAGATGCAAAAGATATTCACTACTTAGATAGCTCACTACTTAACTCTTGTTTACAAATAGAGAATATTTTAGAAGATAAAGAGATAGATAACGATAATGACTTAGAACTATTTTAAAAACAAGGATACAGAATTGAACGATTTAGAAAAGTTAAGCGATAAAATATTACTAAAGGAGATAGGTAGACGATTTGAAGAGAAGAGTGCTTCTGTAAAAGAGATGGAAGAGATGACAAAAAAACTATTAGAGTTAAATGAAAAAACAAAAGAATCAGAGAAGATAAAATCTCAGTTTCTATCTCTAATAAAAAATGAGTTTAATAATCCTATCTCCTCACTACTAAATCTCACAAACTCTCTAGTTAATAATATTAATACAGATAGGGCATTAGAGTTATCAAAATTGATAAATTTAGAAGCCTCTAAATTAGACTTTTTTTTCAAAAATATTTTTGCTGCTACTGAGATTGAAGCAGGTGAAATTGCAAACTACTACTCTAGTATAAATTTAAACTCTATTGTAAAAGATGTCATAGATAACTTAAAAGAGATATGTGAAGATAAAAACTTAAAAATAAATTTCACAAATAATTGTCATGGAGAGGTTATAAGCGATTCTGAAAAAATCTATTTGATTATTTTAAATCTAGTCTCTAATGCATGTGAATACTCATTTAAAAACTCTGAAATAAACATAATTATAGATGGTGATGATAGGTCATTTTTGATTAGTGTTGAAGATTTTGGAGAGGGAATAAATAGTAAAATAAAAGAGGAAATTTTCAATAGATTCAGTAAATTTAATAGTGGTGAGACAAGAGCAGAGAGTGGATTAGGATTAGGACTTAGTGTTGTTTTAGCTGAGATGGAAGCACTAGAGGGAATCATAGATTTTCAAAGCGAAAGAGGAGAGACAGTTTTTAATATAAAAATACCAAAAGTAAATAAAGAGCTTGAGACAATAGACAATTCAGCAAGTTCAAATGAATTCTTTTTTGATAGTTTCGATGAAGATGAGGACTCTGATGAAAAAGAGTTTTAATGTATGAGAAAAAATTTATTGGTGTTGGTGAGATATATATAGCAACAAAACCAACAGAAATTATAACTGTACTTGGCTCTTGTATCGCCGTCTGTCTCTATGATGAGAGATTACAAATATCTGCTATGAATCACTACTTAGTCCCTCTTTGGAATGGAAATGGGCTTGAGAGTCCAAAATATGGAAATGTATCGATTCCAAAAATGGTAAATAAAATTCTCATAAAAGGCTCAAATATAAAAACACTAAAAGCAAAAGTTTTTGGTGGTGGGAATATAAATAATATAACATCTCCAGAGATGATGATAGGTAAAAAAAATCTCTTGATTGCCAAAGAGATATTAAAGGAGTATAAAATACCAATTGTGGCTGAGGATACGGGAGGATTTAGAGGTAGAAGGATCATGATGAGAAGTGATACTGGAAAAGTATTTTTAAAATATACAAAAAAGAGTAATATAGATGATTAATGTATTAATAGTTGATGATAGTGCAACAGCTAGAAGTTTAATTAAGTCTGTGCTTGAGAGTGATAGAGATATCAATGTTGTAGGTGCTGCTCCTGATGCTTATATTGCAAGAGATATGATAGTTAAATTAAATCCTGATGTAGTATGTTTAGATGTAGAGATGCCAAGAATGGACGGTATAACATTTTTAAAAAAGCTTATGCAACACATGCCAAAACCTGTTATTATGGTAAGTTCACTTACTCGAAGTGGAGCTAAGACAACCCTTGATGCTCTTGAATCTGGAGCTATCGATTTTGTAGCAAAACCACACTCAAATATATATGATGGAATTGATGATATAAAAGAGGAGTTAGTTGAAAAGGTAAAATCTGCTGCTAAAGTTAATGTAAAAAAATTAACTCTCTCAAGCAAACCATTAAATAGCAAACCTCTCTCTTATCTATCAGAGACTACAAATAAAATTATAGCTATTGGAGCTAGTACAGGTGGGACAGAAGCTTTAAAAGAGGTTATTACAAAAATGCCTAGAAACTGCCCAGGAATTATAATAGTTCAACACATGCCTCCAAAATTTACAAAAAGTTTTGCAGAGAGATTAAACCAACTATCTCAAATCGAAGTAGTAGAGGCTAGAAATAGAGAGAGTGTTACAAATGGAAAAGCTATTTTAGCACCAGGGTCTTACCATATGGTTCTTAGACGAGTTGGAGCAAAATACCATGTAGAGATTGGTGATGGTAAAAAAGTCTCTGGTCACAAACCTAGTGTAGATGTGATGTTTAACTCCGTTGCAAAAGTTGCTGGAGCAAATGCAATTGGTGTTATTATGACTGGAATGGGTGCTGATGGAGCAAAAGGGCTTTTAAATATGAAAAAGACAGGCTCACCTACAATAGGACAAGATGAGAAGACATCTGTTGTATATGGTATGCCAAAAGTTGCTTACAATTTAGGTGCTGTAGATACTCAAGCAAAACTTGAAGATATAGCTGGTGAAATTTTAAATGTAGCAAAAAAGATAAAAAGTTAACTTTTAAAATGGGCTTTTATGATATTAAAAGCCTCTTGAACCCTCTGAAACTCTCTTGTATACTCTTGCACTAAATTTTCATTCTCATAAACTGAATCTGGATGATACTTTTTAGCTAAAATCAAATATCTCTTTTTAACTGTTTTAAAATCATCTTTTAATGAAGAGTTTAAAAATAGAAATGCACTCTCAACTTCACTTTTATACTTTTTTACAACTCTCTCTTGCTCTTTAAACTTCTTCTCTCGCTTTTTATAGCTTGAGCCTTGCAAAAGTTTCCTCACAAAAAAATCATACTTAAAAGAGACTTGAAAATTGAGTATTTTTTTTCTAGTTACCAAATCTTTTAACTTATTAACTAACTTAACTTTATCAATTAAAATCGAAAACTCTCCATTTTTTGTATCAATAAGTGAAGAATCTTTAAAAAAAACTCTTAAAAAATGTTTTAATACTAAAATATTTTGATGCTGAAGAGTAACTCGATTCTCCTCTTCATAAGATTTTCTCAAAATCAGAACTAAACTGGCAGAGAGTTGCTCACTTGAGCTTAAAAACTTAACTTTTATAGGAACTGTTTCAGCTTTTTTAATACTATCTAAAAATGATGGCAAAGTGTTGCTATTTAACTTTTTATAAGCGTTGCTAAGCCAAAATAGTAACTGTTTCTTTTTTCGAAGCTCACTCTCTTCATTAAAAATAATTAAAGTATCAGATAGATTAACAACTCTTTTAAAATTCTGCTCTACAAAAGCTCTAATCATTTTTGAATAAGATGTATCTTTTTTAATATTTACTAAGAGCCATCTTGAAGAGAGCGTTATTTTCATATTAGAAGCCTTATCTATTGTAATCTCTTTTTCGCTAAATTGATAGCCTCTTTAACTGCATTAATATAACTTTGATTATCTGGTTTTGCATCTCTATATGCAATATCAAATGCTGTTCCATGGTCAACTGAAACTCTAATAATTGGAAGATTTAGACTTACATTTATACTCTCATCAAAATAGAGAGCTTTAAGTGGTGCTAAACCTTGGTCATGATACATTGCAACAAAATATTTAAACTGCTCCCTATTTCTAGGAGTAAATGCCGTATCAGGAACAATAGGACCTTTAAAAATATTTTGCTTTAAAATAGAGTTTGCTTTTTTAATAGATTCTCTAATAATATCGTCTTCATCTCCTAAAACTCCACCATCACCACAGTGAGGGTTAATCCCTAAAACAGCAATATTATCCACTTTTAACTCATTAAATAGCGTTATTAAAAAGTGTGTTAATTTATACTCTTTTATATTTTCCATAACTTCTCTAAATGGAATATGTTCACTATATAGAGCTACAAACATCTTATCACACCCTAGCATCATAATAGCATCTCTTTGAAAAAAATCTCTAAGAGCCTCTGTATGTCCTCTATATTTTACTCCAGCTTCAAACCACGATTCTTTGTTGATTGGAAGCGTTACAATAGCTTCAACTTCATTTGATTTTGCAAGTTTAATCGCTTTTTCAAAAGATTCAAATGAGAATCTACCAGAGTTTTTTCTAACTTTTGAGGGTTCTATTTTGAAATTCTCTCCAACCTCAACAATTTTAAAATCATCATCAATAGCTCTATTTAATAGTAAACTAGCTTGATTTAATAAATCTCTATTAATACAGTAAATTGGCTCACAATACTCTTTTATTATATGATGAGAATCTAATGCTATCTCTAAACCAACCCCGTTAACATCTCCTACACTAATAGCTAGTTTCATTTTTTAATTAACTCTAACATGTCCAAAATAGCTCTCTCAAGTCCACTAAAAACACTTCTAGCAATAATACTCTGCCCAATATTTAACTCAAAAATCTCATCAATCTCTACAATCTCTTTTACATTTTGATAATTAAGTCCATGTCCAGCAGCGACTCTAAGACCTAAGTCAACACCCAGTTTTGATGATATTTTAATTCTGTTAATAGAATCTTTTAAAAGCTTCTCAAGCTCTCCTCTGCTAAGCTCTAACTCTTTTATAGAGTATGGAGAGTTTATCAAGTTTGAATAGAGCATTGCATATATGTTTGCATAACTACCCGTATGAAGCTCTACAATATCAGCACCAAGCTCACTAGCAACCTTTATCATCTCTAAATCAGGGTCGATAAAAAGAGATACCTCTATATCACTCTCTTTTAATCTAGCAATAGCTGTTGCTATCTCTTTTTTATATTTTATTAAATCAAGTCCACCCTCAGTTGTAACCTCTTCACGCTTCTCAGGTACTAAAGTGGCTCTAAATGGTTTCTCTCTATATACAATATCAATAATATCTCTATCGATGGCACACTCTAAATTTACAGGTAAACTAGAGTATTTAATGATATTTGTTGTATCACTGTCATTTATATGTCTTCTATCCTCTCTTAAATGAATCGTAATTTGGTCTGCTCCACAAAGCTTCACAATCGATATAGCATCTAATGGATTTGGGTCATTTATTTTACGAGCCTCTCGTAAAGTTGCAATATGGTCAATATTTACGCCAAGTAGCATAAAAACTCCTATTTTTATAATTATTTTTATGAGAAAAAAGATAAAATTTAATAACTTATTTCAACAAAAGGAAATAGTCATAAAAAGATATAATATTTTAATTTTAGAAGAGTCTGAAACAATTGGAAAAATATTAAAACTTACTTTTGAAAAAAATTTTTTTGGTAGCCAAATTGTATTAACAAATAGCTTAAATAGAGCAAAAGAGATAATCTCAAATGATAAATTTGACTATGTAGTTTTAGATATACAATTAAAAGATAAAAGTGGAACAGAGTTAATTATGCACTCTAAAAGCATAACCGATGTCAAATCAAAATTCATTATTTTCACATCACTTCAAAGCCCAGAACTTAGAGAAAAAATGTATCTGCTTGGAGCATTAGATTATGTCATGAAAACGGGTAATATGAAAACTGTTACTGAAGAGATGTGTACATTAATTAAAAAAGTAGATATGCATAAATTTTTCACTATATTGGTTATTGATGATGCAAAAATGTATAGAAATATTATTAGACAACACTTGGAAAACAGAAATTATAGAGTCTTAACAGCAGAAAATGGAGCTGAAGCTCTTGAGATAGCTAGTGCTAAAACAGTTGATTTAATCATAACTGATATGAATATGCCTATAATGAATGGTGAAGAGTTTTTAATAGAGAGAAGAAAGAGACCAGAGCTTTATAAACTTCCAACTATTGTATTAACAGGAGAGAAAGATAATAATATTGTATCTAACCTTTTAAAACTTGGGGCAAATGATGTACTGCAAAAACCATTCTCTATTGAAGAGGTTTTAATAAAAGTTGATAGCTATATTGAACTTAGAAACTCTCATAAAGAGAATGAAGCTCTAAATAAGAAGTTAAAAAGAAGTATAAAAGAGATAAATAGAATCAATAATAAACTATCAAAATATCTCTCTCCTCAACTATATAAAACAATTTTTTCAAACAACAAACAAGATATTGAATCAAAGAGAAAAAAACTTACTATTTTTATGTCTGATATTAAAGACTTTACAGCCACTAGCGAAATGATGGCACCTGAAGACTTCATAGAAATTTTAAACCAATACTTAACAGAGATGGCAAAAATTGCAATAAAGTATGGTGGTACTATCGATAAATATATAGGCGATGCTATCTTGATTTTCTTTGGAGACCCTGAATCAAAAGGGGTAAAAGAGGATGCAATAAACTGTGTTTCGATGGCTCTTGAGATGCAAAGACAGATGAAAAAACTTCAAAGATATTGGTTTAATAAAGGTATTAAACACCCATTTAAAGTTAGAGTTGGAATCACAACAGGCTATTGCACTGTTGGAAATATTGGTAGTGAAGATAGAATGGATTATACAATTATAGGAAGAGAGGTAAATCTAGCTAGTAGAATAGAGACAAGTGCTAAACCTGATAGTGTATGTATTTCACATGAGACTTGGGCATTGGTAAAAGATGTTGTAAAGTGTCAATCTCTAGGGGAGATAAGTGCAAAAGGGATAGCACAACCAATTCCAGTATATGAAGTCATAAATTTTCATGATTTTGATGAGAAAAACAAGCCAGTTGAACTTGATATTGAAGGGTGTACGCTGAACTTTAAACCAACAGATATAAAAGATGAAGATAAAGAGAGTGTTATTCAAGCATTAAAAGAATCACTAGATAGAATGTTATCTAACTCTACTCAATCTTGTAAAATATAAAAGAGAACTCTATTCTCTCTTTTATATTCACTTACTTAATGTAATTCAGAGTTTAATTTAACTTCTCTTTGACTTCTAAAAGCTACAACAGAACCATTTTTTGAATCTACTCTAAAGTGAACTCCGTTTAATCCAGCAAGTTCTAACCCTTTGAAAAACTCACCATCTAAATTAGTTCCATTTACTTCATTAATTTTATCAAGCTCTGCTTTTGATACTTTTATCTTAGTCCCTTCTAGTATCGCAACACCTGCATCAATAATACAAGCATCACCCACAGGAATACCAGTTACAGAGTTTGCTCCAAGAAGAGTATTCTCTCCAATACTAATTGGATTTCCATTTGTACCACTTAATACTCCTAAAATAGAAGCTCCACCACCAACATCTGCACCAGATTTTACGATAGCACTACTTGAGATTCTACCCTCAACCATAACAGGTCCCTCTGTTCCAGCATTGAAGTTAATATAACTAGCACCTGGCATAACAGTTGTACCACCAGCTAACTGTGCACCCATTCTAACTTTAGAACTATCTAAGATTCTTGTATTATCAGCTGGGATTACATGTTGTAAAAATCTTGGAAATTTATCTACACTAACAATATTTGGATATTTTCCACTCAGTTTCAACTCAATCTCATTTGCTCTTAAGAAATCAAGCTCTATTGGCAGAACTCCATCTACCCATGCAACATTTGTTAAAAGTCCAAAAGCTCCATCTAAATTAAGAGTTCTAAGTTTAGCTTTTCCAAGAGATAGTGCATATAGTTTTAAATATACAGATTCAACTGAAGCTGGATTTGTATCTTCGAAAATAAATACGATTTTAAAACTACCTGAAGCTAACAGTTTCTCTAACCAGATAATCAGTTGAACATTCTTGTGTGCATCTCCCTTTGCCTCTTCTATATATGGAGCAAACATATCTTTAGCATTTTTAACAAAATTCTCATCAATTTCAGCTACAAACTCACTTGCACTAAAGTCAACTTTTACGCTACTAAGCTCTAGTGCTTTTGTAAATATTGCACTTGAGCCAAAATTTTCATTCCAATTAACTACTGGAAAAGTCGCTTGAAGTACCTTGTCTGTATTTAATTGTCCTAAATCAACTCTTGCAATTCCAAAACCGATTGGCTCTCTATATCCATCTTGAGACTTAATCTCTTCTATTAAGTTTTTAAATTCATCTTTTGTTTTTACGCTCATAAAAAAACCTTTTTTATTAATTTTGAAGTGCTATTTTAACATAATAAAATATATCTATCTATTTAGTTTAGGTAGTTTCCATGATTTATAATAAGCCATTAATCTAATAACAATACCTATTATAAATACAAATATTATATATATATTTTCATCTAAAGCAAAAAAGTGCAATAGATAAATTAGTGTTGCAATAATTACAGAGACAGAGCCATAAAATTCACTTGTAAGCACAAATGGAACACTATTTATTAAACTATCTCGGATAGAGCCTCCACCAACAGCAGTAATCAAAGCTAAAAGAGTAACACCAAAGTAGTTTAAACCTGCCTCTATTGCTATAAGTGCTCCAGTTATTGAGAAAGAGACTAAACCGATAGAATCACTTATAATAAAAATTGTTTTTCTATCTAAATTATCTTTTTTGTAAAGTTTAAATAGAAATGTACTAGCAATTGTTACTATTACAATCAAAGCAGGAAGAGTATTTTCAAGAGAGTATGGTATTTTATCAACTATAGTATCTCTAATTATTCCACCGCCTAAAGCAGTTAAAAAACTAGATAAAAAAATACCTAAAATATCTAAGTTTTGTCTTACAGCAATCAAAACTCCACTTAGAGCAAAAGAGATTATTCCGATAATATCAGCAATTTGTAAAATATCCAATTTTAAATCCTATAAAAAATTAATCGATATTTTATCAAATAAAAAAAGAAAAAAGAGTAAAAACTCTTTTTTAGAAAAATAAAACTTATTAAATAGCTAACTTATAAAACTGTATCTGTATTTTCAGCAGGTTTTTCACCATCTGGATTCATGTTTTCAACTGGTTTTTCGTTATCTAAATTCGTATCTTCAGGTTTATTATCCATTAACACTGTACACTCTGCTGGAAACTCTGCATCTTCTGGCATTGCATATTCACCATTCTCTTTCATAGGAACTGCTATTTCATTACCATTTTCATCTTTACACATTGGAGCTTGTCCATCTATTGGCTCTTTGTTATCCATATTTTCATCAAGAGGTTTTTCTCCATTTGGATTCATGCCTTCCATTCCCTCTTTATGGTCATCAAATTTAACACCTTCCATAAATCCACCATCAAAGTCTGCAAAGTCACCTTTACAATCAGCTGGGAAATTCTCATCTTCTGGATATGGATATGAACCATCTTCATTTTTAGGAAGTTCTATCTCTTCACCATCTTGAGTTTTACAAATTGGTGCTTTTTCCTCTTTAAAAGTCATAGGAAATGGCTCAAGTACAACCTCTACACCCTCTTCCATATCTACATGAGCAATAGTTAAAAGTAAATCTTTAACTTTATCTTTATCATCTGTAGTTTTTACATAAATCAAGCTACCTTCACTATCCTCATCTACTCCAATAGAAGTAACAAACCCCTCTAGTGGTTTTTCAAAAAGTTCCTCTTCCCAAAATGTAATTTGAGTATCAAAGCTATCTGCAATAACAACAAACTCTGTGTTTCCAAGAGCTTCTAAATTAAAGTTGTTAAATTTTAAAATCTCTTTATCTCTAAAGATAGGGTAGATTAAAGTAGGATTTTCACTACTTAAAAACTCATCATTAAAATCATCAACAGGTTTTTCAAATCCCTCTCCATTGTAACCTAAATCTAAACTATCAATAAATAGATCAAACTCATTTTTAGGTTGTAAAAATAGTGGGATTGGATGCTCAACAGCAAACTCTTCACCATCGCTAAATCTTATTTTTACATTATAGTCGATTAAGTATCTATATTTACCATCTTCTGCTTTTTCACCATTTTCATCTACAGCTACTTTTTCAGAATATAACTCAACTTCACCTTTAAACCTAGCATTATCTACATCTACTGGAGATAGAGTTATTAATTTATCTGTTAATGGAACTATTTCATCTGTCTCAATATTTTCTAAATGAGGAATAAATACGATTTGAGCAATATTCTCTACAGCACTATTCTCTTCATTAACAACATTAAACTCTATTTCAGATGTAATTTGCTCTTCACTCTCAAAATTATCTTCAAAGAAACTATCTTCTCTCTCATTTACTTTAGTTTTAAACTCTTTAGCGTACTGTTTAGCATTTGAGAGTACATTTTGCAGTTTTGGCTCAGCTTTAATCTCTTCTTTTGTTAAACTAGAAATTGCTGTTAAAATATTATTTTTATTAGTAGCTAACTCATTTTTAGTATTATCTAAATTAGCACCAGTAGTCTCTACTTCTGCTCTAAGCTCAGCATCTTCACTAGATACTACCCACCAAATCATTTTATCTTTTACACTATCTAACTCTGGTACATCATCTCCAACTATATCAGATATTTTTTTCTGCTCAAGTTTCAACTCAGTATCACCTAAATTACTAAATAGATTCATTAGAGCAATACCTGTCTTTGGATAGATTAAACTATCTTGTGTAATTTCATAGCCATCTTCAAAAGCTACTACAGCTTCATTATTAGCTTTAGGAGGAATAGCTTCAATTAAAGGAACACCTGTGTGTGTAATAATCTCATTAAACTCATATGAATCTGCAAAACCATCAAAAAAGTTCTCTTTAGTATCTGCACTAAAAGTATCTACAAAACCTTCAATATCATCATTTTCAATAGCTTCAAATAGTAAATCATTTTGCAGATGTTGTAACTCTTCTAAAATAATCTCTTTTTTATAAGGCTCCATTATAGATTTAACTGACTCTTCAGCATCATCTTCAAGAACAATTCCATTTAATTTTGTAAAGAGAGTTGCATCAAAAAGTTCTGCTCCATCAGCATCTTTTAAACCAGCTAATACATCACGGAAATCCGATAATTTACTCTCTGTAAACTCATTTTTAACAAGTGATTTAACAGCATTTTGTGGAATAATAGGAGATTCTAAAAGTGCCTCAACCAATCTAAATGACCAATCTTCATTACCTCTAGCATTTCTTAAATCTTTCTCAAGGTCAATTAATCTCAATGCTGGATCATCTCCAACAACTTCCTCTTCTCCATCTATCATAACTTTTTCACTATACTCAACACCAGGAAGCTTATCAAACTCTTCTGAATCAACTGGTAAAAATGCAATTATTTTACCTTTACCATCATGAATCGCAAAATCCATTCTAGCTAAAGATGAAACAATATCATATTTTAAGATTGCTATATCTAAGTTAGTTGAACTCTCATCTGTATCAATTTTTGATAAATCTTGATTCTGTTTTTTAACAAAACTCATTTCACCTTTTAGTGAAGATATATCTGAAGATGCACTAGTTGAGTTAACTTGAGATTTTAATTTATCCTCTTTCTCTTGAACCTCTTTTACATAAGTTGCATCTTCAGGCTTTTTAAGATCATCTTTTGTCTGTGTAGTTGTAAAATCTGCTTGTCTAAGAGTAGTTTTTTTATTTTTAATATCATCTTTTAATTTAGTACCTAAAGTTTTTGAAAAAGTATCAACAAGAGTTAAAATATCTTCAGGAATCTCCCCTTTATCATATCCATAAGATTTAAGTAAATCTAAAAGCTGTGCTTTAATAGCTGTTGCAATTGGATTAACCTCTAAAGATTTACTATTTTTTGTCTTAAGTGCTGACATCTCTAAAGAGTTACCATCTTTCTTAGCAATAACTCTAATTATATAGTTACCTTTTTTGGCATTATCTTCATCTTTAAATTCACTATCTGTTACAATAAACTCACCTGTTAAAGGATTAACTGTTACTGTATCATTTAATAAAGGCTCTTGATAATCTGTATCATTTACATCATATACTTGAACTTCAGCCTCATCAGGGATAACTTCACCAGTGATTGGATTTACAGTCTCTCTAGATTTAGTTGTAGATTCACTAGCTGTATATAATCCAGCTAAATCAACTGTACCAGATATAGTTGCATTTAAAATAGAATCTAAATCTACATTATCACTTCCTGTATTTACCCAAAACCCCTCTCCAATACTTACAGATACAGCACTACTTCTATCTTTCCAAGTTTTATCTTGATATACCCAAAAAGCTGAAAATTTTGAAGTATCTGAAAAACTACTAACAGAGATAGCCTCTTTTATAGGAGAGACTAAGTGCCAACCAGCTTTTTCAAAAACTAAATTTGTAGTAGCATCATCACCAGTTAGAGTTAAAGATGTAGCATTTTTAGCTTTTGCCCAAAAACCATCTCCTGCATTTAAAGTAGTAACACCATTACTCCACTCACCATTTTTATATGTCCAAGTAGCTTCAACATCACTATTGCTTGTTATAGATGAGTTTGCTAAATTTGTACCAAGTAGATTCCAGTCTTTAACTAATGTTATACTCTGCTCTCCCGCTAGAGCAAAATTTGCTAAAAGAGTAGAAGCTATTAAACTAACTATTGACTTTTTTTTCATATGATAGACCTTTTTAGTGGATTTTCTAACTAAATTATAGTTTTTTAGTAATTAAACAAATGTTATGTAATTTGAACATCGACATTAATTAATTTTTTTTTATACTAACTAATTAAATGAATGTTATTCAAGTTAAATAATGCATCTAAAAATATTTTATATAAAAAGAGTAAACAGATAGTAAATAGAAAACAGTTTATAGAAATTAAAAAAAGAGTCTCTAAAGCTCCTCTTTTAAAAATTTAGAGGTAAAGCTAACCTCTTGGTACTTATCCACTATCTCTTTGGGTGAGCCTGTAGCTATTATCTCTCCACCTTTATCTCCACCATCAGGCCCCATATCAATAATATAATCACTACATTTTATTACATCTAAATTATGCTCAATCACTATTACAGAGTTTCCAAGCTCTACTAAATGGTGAAGAACTTTTGTTAATTTATCTACATCAGCAAAGTGAAGTCCTGTTGTTGGCTCATCTAAAATATAGAGAGTCTTTCCAGTATCTTTTCTACTAAGCTCTTTTGAGAGTTTTACTCTCTGAGCCTCGCCTCCACTTAGAGTTGTTGCATTTTGTCCTAGCGTAATATATCCAAGTCCAACATCGTGAAGAGTTTTTAGTTTTGCATATATTTTAGGAATAGCTTTAAAAAACTCTAATGCATCATCGACACTCATAGCTAAAATATCCGCTATATTTTTACCTTTATATAGAACTTCTAGTGTTTGAGAGTTGTACCTAGCTCCATGACAGACATCACACTTAACTAAAATATCTGGTAAAAAGTGCATCTCTATCTTTATCTCGCCCTCGCCTTGACACTTTTCGCATCTTCCACCTTTTACATTAAAACTAAATCTACCAACTTTATAACCTCTAAGTTTTGCCTCTTTAGTCTCAGCAAAAAGTTTTCTAATCTCGTCCATAAGACCAGTATAGGTTGCTGGATTACTTCTAGGTGTTCTACCAATTGGGCTTTGGTCTAAATAGATAACTTTATCAAGCTCATCTAAGCCATCAATTGTTACATTTTTAATTTTATGGACACTTCTGGCATGATTTAGCATCTCTCTAGCTACTGGTAGAAGAGTCTGAATCACCAGTGAGCTTTTCCCACTTCCACTAACTCCAGTAATCGATACAAAATTTTTAAGAGGAATCTTTACATTTAAATTTTTAATATTATTTATATTTACATTTTTTATCTCGATAAATTTACTCTGTTCTCTATTGTAAAAATAGTCTATATCTTTTCTCTTTGTTAAATAATCTGCAGTTAAAGTATTTTTACTTAATAGCTCATCTAACTCACCAGCAAAGACAATATCACCACCAAAAGCACCAGCTCCCTCACCAATATCAACTATAAATTCAGACTCTTCTATTGTTTTTCTATCATGCTCAACTACAATTACACTATTACCTTTATCTCGCAGAGCTTTTAGAGTCTTAATTAATTTCTCTGTATCCCTCTCATGAAGTCCAATACTAGGCTCATCTAAAACATACATAACACCTGTTAATCCACTTCCAATTTGAGAAGCGATTCTAATTCTTTGCGATTCCCCACCAGATATTGTCTTTGCTTCTCTCTTTAGTGTCAAATATCCAAGTCCAACATCATATAAAAAGAAAAGCCTCTCTTTTATCTCTTTCAATATAGGTATAGATATAAATCTCTCTTGCTCACTTAAATACTCAAAATTTTTATCTTCATCAAAAAATTTAAAACAATCCTCTATCGGCATGTTTATAATATCTGCAATAGTCTTCTCTGCTACCTTTACAGCTAGAGCCTCTTGTTTTAATCTAAATCCATCACATTTAGAGCATTTAATCTCACTCATATACTCTGCTAAATCTTTCTCATCTTTGAGCATATCATAAGCGATTTTAATAACTCCACTCCACTGTTTTTTAATTTTATTCTTTTTCCACTCAAACTCTACCACATCGGCACTACCTTTCAAGATAGCTTTTTTTTCATACTCTTGTAACTCTGTAAAACTCTTATCTGTATCGATTCCATATGATTTGCAAAACCCCTCTAAAAGTCTAAAATAGTAACCTTTATTGAATCCATATAAAATTTTTACAGCCCCTCTGTTTATAGGCAGTGAATCATCAATTATCTTATCTAAATCTAAAGAGAACTTAATTCCAAGTCCATCACACTCATCACAAGCCCCTTTAGGTGAGTTGAAAGAGAAACTAAGAGGCTCTAGTGGCTCAAAACTAACTTTACAATCAAAACAGGCTAAATGCTCACTAAAGTGTATATGCTCTTTTAACTCAAGCTCTTTAGCATTTAAAATATCAAGCTCTAACTCTCCAAAACTTAAATTTAGTGCCTTCTCAACAGCCTCTGCTACTCTTGAGCTATTCTCATCTTTGATAACTAATCTATCTACAACAGCTTTGATAGTGTGTTTTTTAGTCTTACTAAGCTCTATCTCATCATCTAATCGAACCATAACACCATCTATCATAACTCTAATAAAACCTTTAGCTCTAAGAGAGTTTATCAAATCTACAAAACTTCCCTTTTTCTCTCTAATAAGTGGAGCTAACAGTACAACTTTTGCATCTTTTAATTTTAAAACTTCAGCTATAACATCATTTGCACTCATTTTCGATATTTTTTTAGAACACAAGTGACAGTGCTGTTTACCAATTCTTGCATATAGAAGTCTTAAATAATCATATATCTCTGTTACTGTTCCAACTGTCGAGCGAGGATTTTTACTAGTAGTTTTTTGATCAATTGCAATAGCTGGAGTTAACCCCTCTATCTTATCAACATCTGGTTTTCCAACTCTATCTAAAAACTGTCTTGCATAACTTGAGAGCGATTCTATATATCTTCTCTGCCCCTCTGCATAGAGAGTATCAAATGCTAAAGTTGATTTTCCACTTCCACTAACCCCTGTAAATACTATTAATTTATTTTTTGGAATTTTTAAATCTATATTTTTTAAATTATTCTCTCTTGCTCCAAATACCTCTATAAAATTACTACTCATTCAAAATCCTTAATTAAAAAACAGTTTATTTGTGGTTAAAATAAAAATCACTAAATAGAGAACTATTGAGAAATTTTTATACTTTTTATAACCTATCTGATTTTTTGCTTTTATTCCAAAAAAAACACCTATCAAAGAGAAAATACCTATAATAATTCCAATTTCATAATCGATAAAACCTGCTATCGAGAGGCTAATAAATCCTGAAATTGATGAAAAAATTATAAAAAAGAGTGCAATAGATGTAGCTTTTTTGATATTATACCTCATATATCCCACTAAAATAGGAGTTAAGAGAAGCGAACCTCCAACACCTATGGAGATAGCAAAAAAACCGACAAAACAGCCTATTAAAAAATAGACATAGTTGTGAACTTCTCTCTCATTACTTAAAGATTCATTTGGAGATTTAAAAAATCTATAAATACCAATTAAAACAAATATTAAAAATAGAAAACCGAGCAGTTCATCATTAACTAAAGAGATAAAACCACCAGAGAATAAAGCTCCACAAAACCCTCCAACTCCAATATAGATAGCATCTTTCAAAATAGATATATCATTTTTAAAATTCAAATATGAGCCAAAAATAGAGCTAAAAACCATCTGCATTACAGATATTCCAATAGCATATTTAAGTTCGATTCCTAAATAAAGTAGTGCTGGTACAAGAAGTGTTCCCCCACCTATTCCAAAAAAACCTGATATAAAACCTACTAAAATTCCAATTATTATAAACAATAGTTTCCTTTTAATAAAACAATTAAGGGATAAATTATACAAAATAGCCCTTAATCAATTATTTAAAAATATTTCTATATAATTTAAAACTTTTAAACTCACAAAGGCTAAGATTATGAAAGGTACCAATTTAGGACTATCTGATGATGAATTAAAACAGATTTTTGGCTCAAGTCCATTTAACTACTCTGGACTTTTAGATATGGAGGTTGAGTTTGTTGCAGAACTTGGCTCTGTAAAACTACCGCTTAGAGAGATATTAAGCTTTACAAGAGGTAGTGTAATAGATCTCGAAAAACCAGCAGGGGAGAGTATAGAGATATTTGTAAATAGTAGAATCATCGGAAAGGGTGAAGTTATTGTTTATGAGAAAAACTTAGCAATTAGAATAAATGAAATACTCGATTCAAACACTGTCCTATATTACCTATCAAGAGAGAGACAATGATTAAGGTAATATTATCAGTAATAACTCTTTGTAGCTTAGCATTCTCTGTTACACTTCAAAAGTATGATATATCTAGTAAAGATACACATATAGATATTATGCTCGCTTTTGATGATGTCTTCAACAGCCAAATAAAACAGCAAAAGAGCGACTCTTTTATTAAAATTGTACTTAACAATGTATCTATCAAAGATGATGTTGAAGATGCAATAGATAGCCCGATTGTTGATAGAATCAATATTATATCTTATGATAACAAAACAGAGATTATTCTTTTTACGCCTCAAAGTGTTAATCTATTAGCATCTAAAACTGTAAATGGGTTTGGTTTAAGACTAAGAGTAAAAGGGAATAAAAGCAGTATTAAAAAAGATACTATAAAAGAGAAAAAAGATGAGAGTCTAAATACAAAAGAGGATTTCTCTTATAATAAATACTACTTAATTGTTGGTGCTTTAACCCTTTTATTAGCAGTGCTTTTTATAGTTAAAAAGTTTGTGGAGAAGTCAAGATATGCATCAAAAGGTGAAAAAGCCAATAGTGATATTAATTTAATTTATCAAAAACTTCTCGATGATAAAAATAGATTCTCTGTAATAGAGTTTGATAATATTGAGTATACTCTGCTCTTAGGAAATAGTAATATTTTACTAAATAAAAAAGATTTAAATGAAAAACAAGAAGATATTATTACAGATACAAAAAACACTCATATAGATAGAGAAAAAAAGAGTAAAAATGCAAATGAGTTTGAAAATATTTTAAAAGATAATGGCATCGATTTAGAAAATGCCAATATAACTATTAAAAATTAAAAAACTTCTCTATCTCCTCTCTCATCTCATCAATTTCAAAAACTCTATTTACTCTATCTCTAAAACTACTAGCTTCACTTAAGCCTTTAGAGTATGTATGTAGATGCTTTCTAAAGAGAATCACTCCTCTATCACCATAAAAAGAGACCATATTCTCATAGTGTTTAATAACAATATTTCGTCTTAAATCAGGTGATATATCACTATTTTGATTCTTAATTTGATGAAAAATCCAAGGCTTTCCGATAGCTCCTCTTCCAATCATCAAACCATCACAATCAGTATAATCTAACACATAATTTGCAACTTCAAAACTATCAATTTCACCATTTGCTATTACAGGAATCGAGACAGCTTTTTTTATCTCTTTGATAGCTTCATAATCAATTTTACTCTTTTCATATCCATCTTGCTTAGTTCTACCATGAACAGCTATAAAATCGACTCCAGCATCTTCACAAACTTTAGCAATATCTAAATAGTTTTTCTCTTCAAAGCCTAAACGAATCTTGGCACTTAAATATTTTTTATTTGATGTCTCTTTCATTATTTTTAACATAGAAGAGAGTAGATTTAGATTCTCTTTTTTAAGTAGTGTACTGCCTGAGCCATGATTCACTACTTTTTTGGCAGGACAACCACAATTTAAATCTATAATATCAATTCCATCAAATCTATTTAGAATCTCAACAGCCTCTTTTATCATAGAGACTCTGTTTCCAGCCAATTGAACAGAGTATGGAGTCTCATTTTCTGATTTTTCAAGCATTTTATAAGTTTTTTTTGAGTTATAGACAAGTGCATTGGAGCTAATCATTTCACTAACGGTTAAATCTGCTCCAAAAGATTTGGCAACAGAGCGAAAAGGCAGGTCGGTAAAACCTGCTAAAGGGGCTAATACTAACAATTTATTATTAAAATTCAGATTCAAATATAGACCCTTAAATAAAAAGTTCTATATTAAAATATTCGCCTTGCTCTTTTAAAGATAGGTAAGCTTTCAGTTTTAAAAACTCATTCTCATTTGCTAAATCTAATATATCTTTAGCTTTCTCAATCATCTCTAAATCTAATAGTATATAGATATAAGACTCTTCAGCCTTTTCAAATCTATTAGATAGTGCTTCAAAAATAGCGATTAAATTTTCAGGTTCAAAATCACTTTTTAGTAAATTTGCAAGTTTTATAAAATCAAGCTCAACAAATTCAGCTTTTGATACAATATCTTTAATCTCTTCAATAGTTAAATCAAGCTCTGCATTTTTATATTTATCAAAAATTAAAAATGCTAACTCTTTATCAAAGTTGACATTCTCCATATATTTAAAAATATCTTTTTTATCAAGAGATTCGATAACTTTTACAAAAGCATCTTTTGTAATATCTTCAGAGTAGATAGAAGCATTTTTTAAGACTTCAAAAGCAAATTTTGAATCTTTATCTAATCTATTTTGAATATTTTTAATATACATTGGGTCATCTTTTTTAAAGTCAACATCTTTAACAAAGTCACCATTTTCTATCTTTTTATAAGAACTTAGAATATCATCTAAATCAAGCTCTTTAGATTTAAAATCTGTATCTTTAATATTTAACTCTAAATGAAATAGAAATTCACCAATATTTTTATACTCTTTTGTTTTAAAATCAAAATATTTTTTATCCTCTTTTAAAACTCTACTTTTGATTAAAGCAATCATATTTTCATAATCATTTTCATATTTTTTTGCAAATAGATAGCTATTAAAACCATAAAAAAGCATATGAAGAGTAGATAGTCCATAAAAAACAACTAAAGGCAATATTATCCAGATAGCAATTGGAAGCTCAATCGCTAAACCAACTATATCAACTGTATAACTCTCACCTTGAAAGCTATAAACATAAAGCCCTACTAATACTATAAATAAAACAGAAAAAAAGGTATATCTTCTAGATTTCATGAAATCTCCTTAGTTAGGATTTTGCTCATTATACAATAGTTTGCATGATTATTTTCTTTAAAGTTATAAACTTTAATTATATTTTTAGTTTAAAATATCTATTTGTGATATGGGTGATTATTTAAAATAGAGATTCCTCTAAAAATCTGTTCAAAGAGGATAATTTTTGCGATTTTATGAGATAGTGTCAAATTACTAAGAGATATTTTAAAGTCAACTCGATTTAAAAACTCTCTCTCAAATCCAAAAGCCCCACCTATAAAAAAGTTAATTTGAGAGTGTGATTCTAACTTTTCACTAAAAGCAAAACTATCTAAACTCTTTCCCTCTACATCAAGAGCTATATTAAAACTTTGATTTGTAATATATGGTATTAAGAGCTTAGTGTAGAGTTTTTTTATCTCTACTTCACTTCGATTACTGCTACTAAGCTCTTTAGAAAAGAGATTAATATTCTCTAAAGTAGCATATTTTGAACTCATTTTGATAAAGTGTTTTATTATCTCTAAATACTCTTTATCATCTTTTTTTAAGATAGAGACTACTCTAATTCTCATCAACTCTCAACATTTTAAGTAAATCAGCAACTCTCTTTTTAAGATCACCCCTATCTACAACCATATCAACTAAACCCTTCTCAAGCAAAAATTCAGATTTTTGAAACCCCTCAGGTAGTTCAGCTCCGATTGTCTGTTTAATAACTCTAGGTCCAGCAAAACCTATCAATGCATTTGGCTCAGCTATAATAATATCACCTAACATTGAAAAAGAGGCACTCACTCCACCCATTGTTGGATTTGTTAATATCGAGATATAAGGCAGTTTTTTATCAGATAGTTTTGCAAGTGCTGTTGAAGTTTTTGCCATCTGCATAAGTGAGTATGTACTCTCTTGCATTCTAGCACCACCACTAGCACTAACAATAACTAATCCACAATTTGATTCTATAGCTCTATTAACTGCCCTTACAATCTTCTCACCCTCAACAGAGCCTAAAGAGCCTCCCATAAAAGCAAAATCAAAAATAACAATCTGTGCAACTTCACCATCTATTTTACACTCACCAGAGATTATTGCATCTTTCTTCTCTACCTTTTTAAACCCCTCTTCGATTCTCTTTTTATAACTCTTTTTATCCACGAATTTCAAAGGGTCTGTCGGTGATAAATTTGTATCAAACTCTGTAAAACTATCTTTATCTATCAATAGATTCAACCTGTTTTTGGCATCTATTTGCATATGATAGTTACATTTTGGACAGACATAATTTAACTTTGCAACCTCTTTATAATACATTAAAGATTGACAACCTTTACACTTAATCCAGTGGTTTGGAGCATCTTTTTTTGAAGCTCTATCTGTTCTAATTCTCTTAAAAAAATTTCCAAAATTCATACATACCCTTATAATAAAGTATTTTTTATCTTGTTAAATATATCTATATTTTTACTAATTATTAATAAATCATTATCTCTGTAAATATTTAAATCTTCACACATAAATAGTCCTGCTTTTATATCAAACTCTCTCATTTGACCAAGAAAAATAGTAAAGTCTACAAAGTGTGAATACGCAAGTGATAGTGCTAAAGCACCTGGAGTTCTATATTTTAAATTAAGTTTACCCAATTTCTCTACAAACTTAGAGTTTGTATAGGATTTTTCGAAAATACCTATATTTGATTCTCTCTCTTTTACATCTATAAAATTTAAATTCTCTATATTTGATTTTTGAAAAGATTTTTTACTCTTTACAAAAATATCTCCATTTGTTATATTAAAAACTACTCCTATCTCAACATCTCCACTACTATCAATCAATGCAATAGAAGTTCCATAATATGGGATATTTGAGTAGAAATTTCCACTTCCATCAATCGGGTCAATTACAATCTTTTTATCTCCAGAGCCGATTGAGCCACTCTCTTCAGATAAAATCTCACCAAAACAAGAGAGATGTTTGATGAAGATAGATTCAGCTTCTAAATCTATCTTTAAGCTTCTATCTCCACCAGCTCCTATCTCTTTATACTCATAAAAAGAATCATCTAAGTTATATTTAATTAAGTTATAAATTTCTAAATTTGCACTAATAACAGAGCTGATAAAATCCATTATCGAAGTAACTTCTTAGAAATAGCCATCGCTGCTTCTCTACCCTCTAGTGCAGCTGTTACAACTAAATGAGCACCTCTGTGACAATCTCCACCAGCGTAGATTTTCTCATTTGATGTCTGAAAAGCTTCGTTAACTTCTATTTTACCTCTGCTATCTGTTTTAACAGAATTTTTAGCTAAAAATTCTGGATTAAGAGGTGAAAATCCTAAAGCCATAATTAAAATATCTGTCTGAACAATAAACTCACTTCCATCGATAATTTTTACACTAGAGCGACCACTCTCATCTGGCTCAGTCATTACAGTTTGTAAAAACTCAACTCCAGTTACGCTACCATCTTCATCTGTTATAATTCTCTTTGGAGATGAGTTAAAACTAAATTCAGCTCCCTCTTCAGTAGCATTTACAAACTCTTTTTTACTCCCTGGCATATTCTCTTCATCTCTTCTATATGCACAAGTTACGCTTAAAGCTCCCTCTCTAATAGATGTTCTAACGCAATCCATTGCAGTATCACCACCACCGATAACAACTACATTTTTACCTTTTACATCTATTTTTTTCTCATAAGAATCACTAAAGATTCCCTTTTGAACATCTTTTAAAAGCTCCATCGCAGAGTAAGAGTTTTTCGCATCTTCATTCTCAATTCTAGCTTTATTCCATTTAGTAGCACCGATTCCTAAAAATATAGCATCATATTTACTAACTAAATCTTCTAGCAATACATCTTTACCTACATCACTATTTACATGTAGATTCATTCCAGCTTCAACTAACCAATCAACTCTTCTCTTAACTACATCTTTTTCCAATTTAAACCCAGGAATTCCGTAAGTTAAAAGTCCTCCAGCTCTATCATCTTTCTCAAACATATCTACATTTATTCCACTTCTGAGTAAAAATGTAGCAGCAGAGAGAGAGGCTGGGCCTGAACCAATCACTGCAACTCTCTTATCTGTAAGTTTTGTTGAAAATTTAGGTTTTAATCCCTTTTTAAATCCCTCTTCAGAGATAAAAGTCTCAATTGAGCCAATAGTAATTGCACCATAACCATCATTTAAAGTACAATCCCCCTCACAAAGTCTATCTTGTGGACAAACTCTACCCATAATTTCTGGAAAAGGAGAGGTATCATTTGAAATTTTAAATGCAAAATCTATATCTTTTCCACTTGTCTTTTTAAGCCATTGAGGAATAAAATTACTAAGAGGACAAGCATTTAAACAGTATGGATCTCCACATTGAACACATCTATCAGCTTGAACTTGAGCTTTACTCTTGTTAAATACTTCATAAATTTCATTAAAATCTTTTAATCTTTTTAATACATTTCTCTTTTGTGGTTCGCTTCTATCATAATTTAAAAAGTTTTGCATCTACTAATCTCCCTCATCTGGGTTTAATGGAATTTTCATCATATCTTTTGGTTTTACAAGCCAGAAGTTTCTAACCTCTTCTCTGAAGTTTTCTAATATCCAATCAGCTTTTAAACTATTTGTCTCTTGAACATGTTTTATAAGTAGTTTTTTAAGATAGTATCTCTCTTCATCAGCTTCGTTAGTATCTATTCTCTTAGCTTCGATTAACTCTTGATTCATTCTATCTACAAAATCATGCTCTCTATCATAAATAAATGCTAAACCGCCTGTCATACCAGCACCGAAGTTAACACCTGTTCTACCAAGAATAACAACAGTTCCACCAGTCATATACTCACAAGCATGGTCTCCCGTACCCTCAACAATAGCTAAAGCTCCAGAGTTTCTAACAGCAAATCTCTCCCCAACGCTTCCAGTAATAAATAATTTTCCACCTGTTGCACCATAGAGGAGTGTATTTCCAGCACAGCTAAATTTTCTACTTTGGTCTCTTGGTGTAACTACAATTTTACCACCATTCATACCCTTACCGACATAATCGTTTGCAGCACCCTCTATATAGATAGATAATCCATTAATTAAAAATGCTCCTAAAGATTGACCAGCAACACCTTTTAATCTAAAAGTAATAGTGCTATCAGGTAGACCTTTGTCTCCATAATATTTAGCAATCTCTCCAGAGATTCTTGCACCAAAACTTCTATTTAAGTTACAAATCTCTTTATCTATTACCATCTTATTTTTAGGGTCTTCTATCGCTGGATAGACAATTTTAAGCATACTTTTCTCAAACTCACTCTTATCAAATGGTTCATTACTCTCAACAGAGCATGTAGATTTTCCATCTAATCTTTGTAAAATTGAACCAAAGTCAAACTTTTTAGCAAACTCATCATCAACAACTTTTAATAAATCATTTCTACCAACAATATCCTCTATATTTTCGTATCCTAAAGAGGCTAAAATCTCTCTAACATCTTCAGCTATAAAAGTAAAGTAGTTAACTAATCTATCAACAGTTCCAACAAAATGCTCTCTTAATACTTCATCTTGTGTAGCAACACCGACAGTACACTTATTTAAGTGGCAAACTCTTAAAAATTTACAACCCATTACAGCTAAAACACCAGTTCCAAATCCAAATGATTCAGCTCCTAGCATCGCTGCTTTTACAATATCTAAACCTGTTTTTAAACCACCATCAGTCTGAAGTGATACAGATTCTCTAAGAGAGTTAGCTTTTAAAGCGTTGTGTGCTTCAATTAATCCAAGTTCCCAAGGATTTCCAGCAAACTTAATTGAGCTAAGTGGAGCTGCTCCAGTACCACCATCGTTACCACTAATAATAATTCTATCAGCGTAAGCTTTAGCAACACCAGCTGCGATTGTTCCAACACCAGCAGTTGAAACTAGCTTTACAGTAACTTTAGCATCAGGATTAACCTGCTTAAGGTCAAAAATAAGTTGAGCTAAATCCTCAATTGAGTAAATATCATGGTGTGGTGGTGGTGAGATTAGAGTAACACCTGGCACTGTATATCTAAGTGAAGCGATAAGAGGCGTTACTTTATGACCTGGAAGCTGTCCACCCTCACCTGGTTTTGCACCTTGAGCGATTTTAATTTGAAGCTCTGTTGCACTTCTTAAGTAAGATGGAGTAACTCCAAATCTACCAGATGCAATCTGCTTAATTTTTGAGTTTTTATTCGTTCCATATCTAGCTTTATCCTCTCCACCCTCACCTGAGTTTGAAGATGCTCCGATTTTATTCATAGCCTCTGCAATAGTCTCATGCGTCTCTGGTGAAATTGAGCCTAAACTCATAGCAGCTGAAGCAAATCTCTTGAAAATCTCCTCTTTTGATTCAACTTTATCAATCGAGATAGCCTCTCTATCAGATTTAATCTCAAAGAAATCTCTAACTAATCTTAAACCTCTTGAGTTTACTCTCTCTTTAAATTTTAAATAGTTTTGTACTTTTGAGCTACTTACAGCTGAGTGTAAATCTTTAATTACATTTGGCTCGAATGCGTGATACTCGCCATTTTTAACATAATTATAGAAACCACCAATATCAACTTTTAACAATCTATGAGGGTGAGATTCTAAAAAGGCTTTTTTATGATACTTCTCTATTTTCTCCTCAACATCACAAAAGTCTAAACCATCTAATAGTAAATGTGAGTTTTTAAAACACTTATTTACAATGTTTGAGCTAAATCCAATTACATCAAATAGGGCTGAATTTTTATAAGATGATAGAGTCGAGATTCCCATTTTAGACATAATTTTTAAAATACCAGCATTTATCGCTTTTTGAATATTTTTCAATCTATATCTAAGAGCATATCTACTTAGTTTTTTATTCTCTAAAAGCTTAACAGCAGTTGCATAAATCATATATGGATAGATTGCATTTACACCATAACCAAGCAGTACAGCTGATGAGTGTGCATCAAAAATCTCTCCAGTAACAGCAACAATAGAGACTAAACTTCTAACACCAGCTTCTAAAAGTGCCTCATTTACTCTACCAACTACAAAAACCATTGGCATAGCTTTGTATTTATCGTTTAAAGCTCTATCATCTAAAAATACAACTCTAACACCATCTTCTTTTACAGCTTTAATAATACTCTCTACTAACTTCTCAAGAGAGTTTTCTAAATCACTCTCAAATGTAGTTGAGAAAGTTCTATTTTTATACTGTTTTCTGTATCTAGGTTTTGATGGGTCTCCAAATGCTAAAAGAACTTCCATCTTCTCTTGCATTAAGATAGGGCTAACTGATTTTAATCTCTTAGCGTGTTCAACGCTTGTCTCGATTACATTTTTAACCTCTCCAAAGCCTGTATTTAGACTCATTACAACTTTTTCACGATATGGATCGATTGGAGGATTTGTAACTTGAGCAAATTTCTGTTTAAAAAAGTCAGTAAAGTTTCTCTGAACATCTGAAAAACATGCTAATGGTGTATCATCACCCATAGAACCAACAGGCTCTTTACCATCTTTTACGATAGGTTCGATAATCTCTTCTATCACTTCGTGAGTAATATTGAAGTATCTCTGTCTCTTTGATAAATCACAAAATTCATAATCGCTTGTATTCATGAAAGTAGTATCAATATGCTCTTGTAGATAGACCATATTCTCATTTAACCACTTATCGTATGGGTGAGCATTTTTTAAGTAGTTATTAATATCTTCATCTTTTAAAATTTTTCCAAATTTTAAATCAAGTCCAATCATTTGACCACTTTGAAGCCTACCTCTCTCGATTATCTCCTCTTCAGGAGTATCTAAAACGCCATACTCACTTGAGATTAATAGCTTATCATCACTTGTAATGATATATTTAGCTGGTCTAAGCCCATTTCTATCTAAAATACAGCCGATATATCTACCATCAGTTAGAGATACTGCTGCTGGTCCGTCCCACGCTTCATAACAAGCTGAAGTGTACTCATAAAACGCTCTAAGCTTACTATCTACATGAGGAGAGTTTTGCCAAGGTGCTGGAATCAAACTTCTAGCAGCTCTGAAAAAATCAACTCCATTTGCAATTAAAAATTCAAAAAAGTTATCTAAACTTGCACTATCACTACTTCCTTTTTGAAGTACAGGAAGTAATCTATCAAGCTCTTCAGGAGTAAATACATCACTCTCAAATGATTCTGTTTTAACATCAACATTGAATCTATTAGCTTCAATTGAGTTAATCTCTCCATTGTGAGCAATACTTCTAAATGGTTGAGCTAGTTTCCACTGTGGAAGTGTATTTGTTGAGAATCTCTGATGAAATAGACAGAAACTAATCTCAAAATCTCTCTCTTGAAGGTCTGGATAGAACTCTTTAATATGAGTTGGCATCACTAAACCTTTGTAGGCAATAACTCTACTAGATAGTGATGGAATATAGAACTTATCAGATGATTTAAAATGCTCTTCTAACTCTTTTCTTGTTAAATATAGAAGCGATTCAAATCTTTTTGTAGCTAACAAAGAGTTTGGAGTAATGAAAATCTGCATAATAATCGGTATTACTTTTAGAGCAAACTCTCCTAAAGCACTAACTTCAGTAGGTACTTCTCTTGTTAAAACAACTTTTAAATCATTTTTTTCACAAACCTCTTTGATAGTCTCAATTTGTGCCTCATTATCGATAAAAACCATACCAACAGCGAACATATCTGATAGCTCAACACCTTTCTCTAGTGCAACTCTTCTCATAAATTTATCAGGCATAGAGAGAAGTAATCCACTTCCATCACCACTCTTTCCATCAGCAGCGATTGCTCCTCTGTGCATCATTCTCTCAAGAGCTATTACAGCATCTTCCAGATTTTTGTGGGAAGGGACATTTTTGATACTTGCTAATAGTCCAAACCCACAATTATCACGAAAACTTGTAAGTAGGTCCATACATTTCCTTATTTTTAAATTTTTTAGATTGTTTTTTAGTAATATTTGAAAAAGCTTAGGAAAGTTTAAGTAAAATTATATATATTTAACTATATAAAAGCCTCTTTTATGACTTATAATTTCTACTCAAAACTTTTAGACATCTAATTATAATTTTTTAAAATATTACAAATTATTTTGTCTCTAATTATAACTAATATATAGTTAAGTAATCATAAATTAGCTACTAAGCAATATCTTAATAAAAGTGAAGATTAGTAATAGAAAAAAACTAAAGTTTAAATCTATCCTTATCAAAAAATGAACTATCGTGAATGTTTGAAAATGCAGCTTTCATAGAGACTAAAATATCCTTATTTTCCTCTTCGAGATTTTGTATAAACTCTTTTGTTTTAGCTCTAGCATGAGGCATTTTTACATCAAACCTCATCGCTGGACAGGCTTCATCTCCAACAACTGTAAAACCATTAGCTGTAACAAAATCTCTCATCTGTCTCTCTCTAGCAAAAATAAGAGGTCTTATAACATGAATATCGTTATAGGCTTTATAAATTGGTGGCATACTTCTCATTGCACCGTTATAAAATAGATTCATAAAATAAGACTCAACAGCATCATCTAAGTGATGAGCTAGTGCCAATTTATTAAAGCCATTCTCTGTTGCGTAGTTATATAATGCTCCTCTTCTCATTCTTGAGAAAAAGCTACAAAAAGAGCTATTTTTTCTAATTTTATCTTTAGATATTTCAAATATATCTGTCTCTACAACACTATGCTTAATCTCATATTTTTCACAATGCTCTTTTAAAAAATCAAAATTCTCCCCCATTCCGTAAGAGATAGTAACTGCCTCAAACTCAAAATCAAATGGAGCACATCTCTTGATATGTTTTAGAGCATGAGCTAGAGTTAGAGAATCTTTTCCACCACTTAATCCTAACAGTACCTTATCACCATCTTTAATTAACTCATATTGAGCATTAGTTTTACCAGCTATTTTTAATATTTTTTTACTTACTTGTGCCATATAAATCCTAGTTTTATTTAGAGTATTCAAAAGAGAATGAGTATATAATTTAAATTATTAATATGAATTAAAACTTAATAGAAACGATTCTTTTTTATAAAAATTAAATTTTATCTCTATATGTATCTCTAATTTTTATAAACTCATCTAAATGTTCAAAGAAAATATCAACCAGTTTAGGGTCAAAATGCTCTCCCCTCTCCTCTTTTACAAGCTTTAAAATCCTATCAAGCTCCCAAGCTTTTTTGTAGACTCTATCGCTTCCAAGTGCATCAAATACATCAGCTAACGCTGTGATTCTTCCCTCTATCGATATACTCTCTCCACTTATACCATTTGGATAGCCTTTACCATTGTATTTTTCGTGATGCTCATAGGCTATCACTGAAGCTATCTTTAAAACATCTCTCTTTGAGCTTTTAAGCATCTCATAACCAATATTTGTATGAGTTTTCATAATTTCAAACTCATTTTCATCAAATCTACCAGGTTTGTTTAAAATTGCATCGGCGATTCCAACTTTTCCAACATCGTGCATAGGGGAAGCTAACTTTAAAAGCTCGATTCTATCAGGAGATAGACCATAATATTTACCCAAAAGGGCAGAGTACTCTGCCACTCTTTTAATATGATTTCCAGTCTCTTTACTTCTTGTCTCTACAACTTCACCCAAAGTACAAATAATCTCTTTTTGAGTCTCCTCAAGCTCTTCGTGCAGATTTATCAAATCCGTCACATCTTGAGAGATACTCATATACTCAACTATCTCCCCTTTTAAGCCTAAAATAGGAATAATTGTAGTTGCTAAATAGAATGTTCTATTTTTAATATCGATATTTTTTATAACACCTCGCCATATTTTTTTATTTTTTATTCTTCCCCATAATTTACTAAAAAAGATACTAGGCACACTAGGGTGTCTAACTATTCTATGTGTATTTCCAATCAAAGTATATTTTGAGTGTCCAGATAGTTTACAAAAAGAATCATTTACATAAGTAATCACACCATTTAAATCTGTTCTTAAAACAGAATTACTCTCATTTATAGCTTTTTCATACTCTCTTAAAAAGTGTGTTTTTTCCTCTAAGCCCTGTTTACTTACATCTAATTCCTCTTTTAAAATATCTTTGTATTTTTCAAGTTCAGTAATATCATGCCTAATTGCCACATACTCTACAATCTCTGACTTCGTATTTAAAATAGGAATAATTGTAGCATCTACAATATAATAAGTTCCATTTTTTGTCCTATTTTTAACTATCCCTTTCCATACTTTTTTGTTTTTTAGAGTATTCCACATATCAGCAAAATCCTCTTTACTCATATCCATGTGTCTAACAATATTATGAGGCTTTCCTATTAACTCCTCTTTTTTGTAGCCAGAGAGTTTGATAAACTGCTCATTTGCATAGGTAATAACCCCTTTTGGGTCTGTCTTAGAGACTAGTGTACTCTCATCAACTGCATCTTTATACTGCTCAAGCAGTAGATTTTTAGCCTCTAACTCTTGTGTCTTTATCTTATTTTGAGCTACATTTTTTAACATACAAAAGAGTTTATTTTTCTCTATGGGTTTTGGTAAATATGTATCTGCACCAATATCAAAGAGATAATTAATAGAATCCAAATCATTAAAGTCGCTAGATATAATTAAATACTTTTCAAAATATCTCTCTTTTATCTCTTTTGCAAAAGAGAGTGCATTTGGAGCTATCTCAATATCTAACAGAATAATATCTATATTTATACTCTCTAAAATCTCAAAAGCTTTTTCAAAATTAGAAATTACAAAAAAATTTTTGACACTATCTTTTAAATTTAAACTTAAAAAATCTATCGATTCTTTATCAGTTTCAATAATCAAAATATTTAATTTACTAAGTAGAAAATCTATGTTTTTATCCTTTTCACAAAGCGATGATACATAAGTTGAAAACACATTAAACCTTTTTAGTCAAAAATTAAGTTGTAATTCTAGTAAAATATATATAAATTTTCCTTACTTAAAATTAAACATTTATTTTTTTTCAGATAAATAAAGCCTATCTTTTAAGCAAAACTCTTTAACTAAATTACTTTTTGTAATACTCTAGAGTAATTTATGAATATAATTCGTTATTCTATAAATTATATATAAAATTTATCCTTTTTAAAAAATAATTAAATTATAATAGCTAAACTTTTTACATAAATAATAGACATAAAAAGGTATAAATTGATAAATAGATTAACAATAAAGAAAAAACTACTAATTGCAAATAGTATAATTATACTATTTGGTATCTTTGCAATATCAGATAAATTTTATAACTATTACAAACACTCCAATCAGTTAAAAAATGTAACTCACTTGGTAAACCTCTCTAGTAAACTATCTCTACTAGTTCATGAAACCCAAAAAGAGAGAGGTATGAGTGCTGGTTATCTAGGCTCAAAGGGTAAAAAATTTGGCTCAAAACTTCCAAAACAGAGAGGTTTAACAGATAATAGATTAAAAGGTCTTAAAGATTTTTTATCAAATTTTGACTACTCTCTCTACTCAAAAGAGTTAAAAATAGATATAGATAACCTTTTAAAACAGTTCTCTTTAATAGATTCAATAAGAGATAGAGTTGATAACTTAAAAATAACTGTAAAAGAGGAGCTAAAATACTACACCTCTTTAAATGCAAAAATATTAGATATAGTCCCACTCTCTGGAAAACTCTCACTCAATGACGAATTAGCTAAAACCTTAATTGCTTACTCAAACTTTCTCTTCTCAAAAGAGAGAGCAGGAATCGAGAGAGCAGTCCTATCAAACACTTTTGCAAAAGGTAGCTTTGGAACTGGAATGTTTGCCAAAGAGATTCGATTGATAGCTGAGCAAGAGTCATTTATGAAGAGCTTTTTATCAATTGCTGATGATGAAATCAAAAAATTCTATCACAAAAAAATGGAGAGTAAATATGTTAAAGAGGTTGCAAAACTCAGAGCTAAAGCATTAAATCAACAATTCGATACAGATTCAGTCTACTGGTTTGATACTATCACAAAAAAGATAAATATTTTAAAAGAGATTGATGATTTTATCTCTTTAGAATCTCTACACCAAATTGATATAATAAAAGAGAAAGAGACAAATATCGCTATTCAACTTATCACTTTAACGATTATTATGATTCTTTTTGTAAGTGTGCTTTTACTTCTAATTAGTAAAAATATTTTCTCATCGGTAGATATAGCAAAAGAGGAGCTAAATAAGATAACTAAAACCTTAAATATATCAAAACCACTTAGTATAAATAGTAACGATGAAATTAGCGAAATTGTAAAAGCAGTTAATAATTTAATAGTAGCTCTAAAAGATATAATCAATGAGACTAAACAGTTATCAAAAGATACAACAAACTCTAGCCAAAGTTTGGAGCAATCATCGCAAACTCTTTTGGATAATACTAAAGAGCAGAGAGATTTTATTAAAAATATAAACTCTCTAGTTCAAGAGGTTGGTCTAAGCTTAGATGAGACTGAAGAGATGGTAATCTCTACGACTGAAGATTTAGAAGAGACAAAAAAGGTACTTGAAGATTATGTTGTCCACCTAGGTCATGTTGTTGAACTCATATTAAAAGATGAAGAGGAGCAAAATGGTCTAAAGATTCAGATAGTAGAGCTTACAAATCAAGCTGAACAGATAAAGAGCATTATCAGTATTATTCAAGATATTGCAGACCAGACAAATCTATTAGCTCTAAATGCAGCTATCGAAGCAGCAAGAGCTGGAGAGCATGGACGAGGATTTGCTGTTGTAGCTGAGAATGTCAAAAACTTAGCTGAGAGAACTCAAAAATCACTTACAGAGATTGCAGTCACAACAAATACTATTGTTGGTAGTGTAAATAGTATAAGCGATACTATAAATATTACTTCAAATGATATTTTAGAAGTCTCTAAATCAGCTCAAGTCTTGATAGATAAATCTAAAGATACAAGTAGTAAACTAAACCTTACAGTTGATAACTCAATATCAGCAACATATAAAGCAACTTTTATCGCAACAAAAACAAAAGAGTTAATATCTCAAATGAACAAAATCCTAGAAATCTCTAAAACAAGTAAAAACCTAAGCGAAAATGTAAACCAAGTAGGACATGACTTATCAGAAAAGGCAATTCAACTAAACGAAAAAGTGAATAGATATACAACTTAATCTATTACACTTGAGACTCTTTTATCTCTCCTCTAGGCTATATAATAAATATCATTATATAACCTAGATACAAAACTCTCAAAAGAGCTACTGCCTGAGTATGCAAAAAAACATAAAAAGGTTCAATATCCTATATGGTGAGTCTTTTTAGTTTTAATAATTATTAATAAACAGTAGTATATACTATTCACGAAATATAAATAAGGATTTTAAATGTTAACAATTATAGCTAATATTATTGCAATAACTTTTATTTTATTTGGGATAGTTTTATTTTTTAAAATGAATAAAATAAATATTATCAAATTTAAAATAGAGAAAAATGATTTTTTTTCACAAGAAGCTAATAGATATTTTAATAAAAATTGTGAAATTGATAAAGAACATGATTTTCAAGGAAAAATAGTTACAAAAGGACTAGAGATAAGAGATGGTAAACTCGTAAAACAAGCTAAATTATGTGATATTTCTATATTAAGTTAGTTTGTAATAATGATGAATAAAGATTATGAAAAAAGTTTTTCTTCGTGGATACCAACTAACTTAGGAGAAATAAATCCTGACTTTATAAGTAAAAATCGATTAGAAAAGCTTTTTTCAAAACATAAAAAAATATCTAAAGAAAAAGATGAATTACAATTAGAAAATATTAATTTATCTTTTCTTAGTGATTCAAGTAGATTACCTTTCTTTAAAAATAGAGATGAACTTGAACCTATTGCAAATATAAATATTGAATTTTGTAAAGATTCAAAAGAGTTTAAAGGTGAAACATCTGTTACATTTATAAATAAAACAGTCTCTACAGAATTTAGTGGTCAATTTAATGGTTCAATTACATTTAACAAATTAATGTTTAAAAATACTCAAAGTGATTTACCATTTTTTGCAGGAAAAATAGATGAAATAAGACTTATGTTTTACACTTTAATAAAATTAATTATCCATGGGGATAATCATCATCATCAAAAAATAGATACTGTACTAGAGTTAACAATTAACAATCCTTCATTCAATAAGGAACGAGTAATAACTAACCTTTTAACTCATATTAAAGCTTTAGAGTTTACTGTAAAAAATTTACAACTTTGTAGCTCAAGACTCAAATCTTATAATACTGAAAATGAAGTTGAAGGGTATATTAGTTACTTAAAAACATTTTGTTTAATTTTTGAAAAAGATATTAAAAAAGATATTAAAATAGATAATAAAATTAAAATTGCCGAAAATATTCTAATATCAATAAAAGCAAAAAATGATAAACGAAAAAATAAAAAAGAATTTTACAACTCTTTATTTAGTAATTTTATTGCATTTTTAGCTCTATTTATAAGCATTAATATTTTTATCAACAATTTTTATAATGAAACTATATTAGAAGGAACTATAGAACACTCAAGAAAGAGTATAGGCGAACTAACTTTTTATATAATATTTATATTTTACCTTATATTTAATCTTTGCAATATAGGAAGTATAGTTTTTTATAAATATTATCATATATATGAAGACTATTTTTATTTAAGCTGGATAAAATATAAAGATATAAAACATAGTAATAAGAAAAATTCCATTCTCTTTTATAAAAATATAAGCATCATACTTTTCATTATAGGAGTAATAATTTTATTTTTTATTAATTTTTAGATAGTTTTTGTAATGTAATAATAAAGCAAAAAATAATGATTTAAAGTGTTATTTAGAAGAGATCTAAAAACCTCCGAAAAGTTCGGAGATTTTTGAGTTATTAATGTAAAAAGTGTCTTTTACCTGTAAAATATAGAGCGATGCCATGCTCATCTGAAGCTTTGATAACTTCATCATCTCTTACGCTTCCGCCTGGCTCGATAATAGCCTTTACTCCAGCTTCTGCCGCAGCGTCGATTGAGTCTCTAAATGGAAAAAATGCTTCACTAGCAAGGCTTGAGCCTGTAATATCGATTCCCATATCTTTAGCTTTAGAGATAGCTGATTTTGCAGCGTCGACTCTGCTTGTCATACCCATTCCAATACCAACCATTGCAGAGTTTTTGACATAAACAACGCAGTTTGATTTTGTTAAAGAGGCAACTCTATAAGCAATCTCTAAATCAGTTAACTCCTCTTTAGAAGCTTCTCTTTGACTTACAAGTTTTGATTCTTTTACTTCGTTATCCTCTACTTTATCAGAGTTTTGAAAAACAAAACCACCCTCTATATGTTTGAAGTTGTAACTATCATTTGGAAGTGAATCTATACTAAATAGTTTTAATCTCTTTTTAGCTTCAAATACTTTTAGAGCATCTTGAGTAAAATCTCTAGCAACAACAACTTCTAAAAACATCTCATTCATTTTAGTTGCTAACTTTTCACACACAACGCCATTTACAGCTACAACTCCACCAAATGCAGAGAGAGTATCGCTCTTAAGTGCTTCTGTATATGATTCGTAAATATTCTCTTTGATTGCAAAACCACAAGGATTACCATGTTTTACAATACAAACAGCTGGTTTCAGACCAAAATCAAATGCAACTTTTACAGCACCATTAATATCTGTTAAGTTATTAAAACTTGCCTCGCCTTTTAGAGTTTTGAAATTTTTGCTAAAAAACTCATCTGATTCATATAATGCACCATTTTGATGTGGATTCTCTCCGTATCTAGTATTGAATACTTTTTTACCTACGATGAATTGTTGCTCACCAAAACCGTCATTAAATCTACTATTCATATAGTTTGCGATATAGCTATCATAACTTGCAGTATGCTCAAATGCTTTTATCATTAAATCCCTTCTAAACTCAAGAGTGTTTTTATCATTTTTAACAGCATCAACTACACTATCATAATCATTAACATCTGTTACGATTAAAACATCTTTGAAGTTTTTAGCACTAGCTCTAACAAGTGTAGGCCCACCAATATCGATATTTTCGATAATATCATCAAAATCTTCAGTCTTTTGAGTTGTCTCTTTAAATGGATATAGATTAACTACAACAATATCGATTGCTTCTATCTCAAACTCTTTTGCTGTCTCTACATCTTTTAAATTGTCTCTTCTGTGTAAAATTCCACCATGAACATAAGGGTTTAGCGTTTTTACTCTACCATCAAACATCTCTGGAAATTTTGTAACTTCACTAATATCTATCGCTTTTATATCAGCATTTTGTAATGCTTTTAGAGTTCCACCAGTTGATACTATCTCATATCCTAAATCTACTAACTCTTTCGCAAATTTTTCAACATTGCTTTTGTCACTAACACTAATTAATGCTCTCATTAATTTCCTCTTTTTATAATATTAAGTTTTAATTTTGTTATTTTACTATTTTGTGGTTTTGAAGTTAGTTAAGCCAACAATCTAAAAGAAAAAAATAGAGGAAGAGTTAAACTCTAAACTCTCCTAGTTTTTGCTCTAAAATTTTGAATGAAGTTGATAACTCTTTTGAGATAGAGTTAAGCTCATTTGCAATATCTTCATTTTGAACAGTTGTTTTCATAGTCTCTGCCATCTGGTCAAATAGAGTTTTGACGCTATGCCCAATTACAACAGTCTCTTCTGATGATTTTTTTGAGATACTGATAGTTTTCTCTGTTCTATCTTTAGTTTCATTTACAATCTCTACCAAATCAGTTGTTTGAGAGTTTAATGTCTGCATACTCTCAGCATTTTCGTTCATAGATTGACTAACATTTTGAACATTTTCTACAACTAAAGAGATATTACTATCTATCTCATTAAGGGATTTTTGAGTCTTCTCTGCCAATCCTCTTACATTCTCAGCTACTACGGCAAAACCTCGACCATGCTCACCAGCTCTAGCTGCCTCTATTGCAGCATTTAGTGCTAATAGATTTGTCTGGTCTGCAATATCTTTTATGATTCCTAACACATCTTTTATCTGCAGAGTTTGAGCATTTAGAGAGTTTATATCTTCAGCTAGTTTAAGCTCTTTTTGACTTGTTTTATTGATGTCTCTTATAATTTTTTCGATAGATTTTATCATTTGGTGTAAAACTTTATTACTAGATATAATATCTTCACTAGTATTGATAGCTAACTCTTCAGAGACATCAAGCTCACTGGTAACATTTTCTGTAATGCTTTGTGAGACTTTTACATTTTTTGTCTGAAGACCAGCAATATCTTTAATATCTGCACTACCAGTTGAGAGTTTTTTAGAGGCATCTTTTGAATCGACTAAAACACTATTTGTATCTTTTATAATTTTTTGAATTTTCTCTATAAATTGATTTATATAGTGACTAGTCTCACCAATCTCATCATTTGTATTTAAGTCTAACCTTTTGGTTAAATCTCCATCACCTGAAGCTAAATCTTTAGTTATTAAAGTTAATTTTTGAAGTGGAGCTTTAACAACACGATTAATAATAATAATTAATAGAATAAGTACAGTTAAATCAATTCCTAACATGATTGATATTTGATATATTGTACTGTTTTCAGCATGTTTTACGGCTCTGTTTACGAGATATGTATATTTTCCAGCAAAGATATATCCGACTCTCTTTCCAGAGAAATCCTTAATAGGTATTTTTGTTGTGATATAACTATCACCAATAGAGATAACATCTTTAAATCCGTCACTATTTTTCTCTAAATCTGCTACATATTTATTATTTATATATTTAGGTTCTTGAGCAATAGTAAACTCTTTGAATTTTAAACTGTTATTTGTAATCTTTGCTACTTCAGGCTCTAAAACTACTAAGATAGAGGCTGATATATCATTTTTGGCACTCTTTACCAAAGATGAGAAACTAGACATAAACTCAATCGAACCAATATATCTAAATTTATCAAAAATTGGAGCGATTCCTCTTATACTAATACCAGCTTTTCCAACTTCAATTGCACTAATAGCTTTTTTATGTTGTAGTATATATCGAATGCTCTCTCTAAAACCTGCCAAGTTATCGCCATATTTTTTATCGTTCCAAGACCTTAAAAAGCTAGAGCCACCTTTTGAGTGTAGATGTATCTTTACATTTTCAAAACCAGCTTTTTGATAAGCTTTCATAATACTTTGAACTTCTCTTAAGGCAAGTGACCTATCATTATTTATTAATGCCTCTTTTATATTTGCATTTTCAGATAGTGCGACAGCGTTACTTAATGAAACAGACCTTTTTTCTTTTATAATTTGGTTAACATATCTTAGAGTCGATTGTGCATCTTTATCATGTACCTCTTTTTCTATACCACTTAAACCAACTATTGCCACGGCTAAGATTATAATTAAACCAATGACTAAAACGCTTATAAGTGGTACATGTACTTTAGTTGAAACCGATGTTCTTTTTTTCATTTAAATACTTTTTATTATATTTAGTGCTCTTATTAAATTTAATCTCTCAAGTAAGTTATATAGTTCATCTTGCCTAACTTCTACATTTAGTTTTACATGATTCTCATGTATTAGTTTTAGTAAAAAACCAATGAGAGACGATGGGATAATATAACTATCATTGAATATCAATCTGATAGATTTAGAATCTTTTACATTATCTTCAAAACTAGATTTTATTTTTAAGACTTCGCTATTACTTCTTACATTACCAACCACAATTATAGCAACATTTTGACTGTTTTTTTCTATTTTTATCTCCAAATTAGAACCCCTTTTTATTTAGTTTAAAACTACTTTTTTGTTTCAACTTAGTAAAATTCTAATTTATAGAGTGTTAAAACTTGATTAATATATACTTTGGAGATAATTTTTGAAAACTTTTAATTTAATTTACACAAATCTAAAATCACTATCTAATTTTATAGAGGAAAATAGACTATCCAATTACAAAAATATTTTAGTTCAGATTTTTACAGCTCTTGATAACAAAAAAGATATAAAAAATTTAGTAAAAAACATTTTAAATATATTACCAGCTTCAAAAATCATAGGCTCAACTACTGATGGGGAGATTTTAGGAGAGCAGATTCTTCTGAAAAAAAGTGTTATTAGTTTTTCTGTATTTGAAAAGACAGAGGTTAAAACAGCTTTTGTATCTAATAGTGATAGCTTCAAAATGGGGAAAAAATTAACAAATAAACTTTATATGAAAGATTCTAAAGTTTTGATTGCCTTTGCAGATGGATTAAATAGCAATGGAGAGGATTTTATAAAAGGGATTCAGAGTGCTTCAAGTAGACTCTATGTTGCTGGAGGATTAGCAGGAGATTATGCTAAGTTTAAACAGACATTTGTCTTTAATGAGAAAGTAATCTCAAATAATGGGGCTGTTGGAGCAATTTTAAATAGTAAACATTTGATTGTAAATACAGATTTTAACTTCTCTTGGAAAAGGGTTGGTAAAAAGTGCAAAATCACAAAATCAAAAAAGAATATTGTCTACTCTATTGATAATACAGATGCTTTTCGGGTTTTTGATAAATATTTAGGAAATGATTTTTTGAAATCTCCACTTAAAGATTTATTGCATTTTCCTTTTATTATAAAACGAAAAGGTAGAGATGTCGCAAGGACTGTTTTAGGCAGAGGAGATGATGGCTCTTTAATATTTGGAGGAAATTTAAAGAAGAATGATAAGGTTCAATTGGGCTATGGAAATATTGAATTAATTTTGAAAAACTCTATAAAACTGGCTAAAAAAGTATCAAAATATCCAGCTGAATCTATCTTTATCTACTCATGTGTTGCTAGGCGTAGATTTATGCCCCATTTGATTGAAAATGAGATTAAACCATTTGCAAAAATAACAGATATTGCAGGTTTTTTTACATATGGGGAGTTTTTTCACTCTAAAAATTCAAATGAGTTTTTAAATGAGAGTTTAACTATTTTAGCACTATCAGAGAGTAAAAAAGCGATTAATAAGATAAATAACTTTAAAATGGACGAGCATCTATCTGATTATCTAAAAAATTTAAAATCATTTTCACTTTTAGTTGAAAATACTACAAAAGAGTTAAATCAAGCAAATTCAATACTAAATAAAGAGCGATTGGAGCTTAAAAAGAGTAAAGCGTTAATCTCTAATGTGATAAATGCAACAGATGATTTAATATATTACAAGGGATTAGATTTAAAATATTTAGGCTCAAATAGAACTTTTTTAGAGCTTTTTAGAGTTGAAAATGTAGCCGATTCATCTGATAGGGACTTTTTTGATATAGATATTTGTAAAAGATTTAAAAGATTAGATAGTGAGATAATTGAAAAGAGAGTTTCACATCAGAGTCTAATATGGATAAATTTAGGCAAAAATAGTCGATACTTCTCTGTGAAAAAAGCACCTCTTATAAATAAAAATAATGAAGTTTTTGGGGTTGTCTCTGTCTTGAGAGATGTTACAAAAGATTACGATATTAGAACTAGATTTAAAGAGATTACAGATGGTATTGGTGAGGGGCTTTATGTTACTGATGATGTAGGAATCTGCACATTTGTAAATCCTAGTGCTTGTGAAATTTTGGGTTTTACCAAAAAAGAGTTAGTGGGTAAAAATATTCATAATTTGATTCACTATAAAAGCGAGTGTGAAGCAGAACTTGCAATAGATGATTGTCCCATTTTTAATAAAATTAAATTGGGTAAAAAATACTTTAGCACAAATGATATGTTTATTCGAAAAGATGGAAAAATCATAGATATATCATGCACTTCAACACCTCTTATAGAGCATAAAAAAATTGTCGGCTCTATCACTGTTTTTAGCGATATAACCAATCATAAAAAGACACAAGAGCTTTTAGTTAAGAGTAAAGTTGATGAGATAGAGCTTTTAAAATATAGAGAACGGTACCACTCTGTTCAACAACAAAATGCCTTTGATAAACAGTTTAAGATGATTCAAGATGATTTCTCTAACACCTGCTTAGATAGTCTATTTATTGAGACTTTCTTTAAGCCTTTAGATGTTTTAAGTGGGGATAGTTATGGAACTATCGATTTAGGTAATGGAAAGATTCTCTTTTATCTAATTGATGCTATGGGAAAAGGTCTTAGTGCCTCTGTTTCATCGATTCAATCGGTATCTTTTATAAACCATGCAATTGCTGTTTCACTTGAAAATGGTGATTTTAGTTTTGAGAGATTAATTAGAGATTATCAACACTATATAAAAAGAGATTTATTAGATGCAGAGCTTATAGCAATTATGTTTATGCTCTATGATAATAAAAAGAATCGATTCTATGTTGCTAACTTTGGAATGCCCCCACTTTTAGTTAACTATACAACTGATGAAGTTAAACATATAAAAGCGAATAACCCCCCTATTATGAGTTTTTTTACAAACTGTAATATCGATGAGTATGATGCCAACTCTATTCGAAAAATATTACTTTATAGTGATGGAATATCTGAAAATATGACAATTTACGGACGACTTTATGTAAATTTTTTAGATAATGACTTTCTGCACTCTAAGACAAAAAATGAACTCTGCTCTAAGGTAGAGGCTAAAATGACATCAGCTAAAGATGATATGACTTTTATTCTTTTAAAGCGACTTGTAGAGGATTTGGAAGTCTCTAAAGAGTTTGATTGTGATAGTAGTGAAGAGGGAATTGATGATATGCATCTGAAAATAGAGGATTTTTTGTTAATGTTTGATATGAGTGATATTGTATTTAATAAACTCTCTCTAGCTATTCATGAGCTTTTAGTAAATGCTTATGAACATGGTAATTTAGAGGCAGACTTTGCTCTAAAGCAAGATTTAGTAAAAGAGAATAGATATGATAAGTTTCTTTTAGATAAGGCAGAGATTTATAAATCTAAGAGGATAAATGTCAAAGTATCTGCTTATAATACAATGTATTGCAGAATTATTAGAGTTGATATTGAAGATGAGGGCAAGGGATTCGATGTCTCAGAATTTTTTAAATCACTCAACTTTAATCAAAATCACCAAGAGGCTAAAATCAGATATACAGGTAGAGGTGTGCTTATGGCTAAAAATTTAGTTGATGGGCTTTATTATAATAAAAAAGGTAATGTAGCAACTATTATTCAATGTTTAGAAACAAACTCTTAAAGTGAGAGCCAGTTTTTTGCTATTTTTCGTAAATTTTTAGGGTTTTCTGAAGAGAAAAACTCCAATTTAGTTCTTTTGCTAGAGCTTTTTTTATAAGCTTTATGTTTTAAAATAAATTCAACAATAGCTTCGCCTGAGTGAATCAACTCTATATTGTTTTTCCAATACTTTTTTATAGGTTCTGATATAAGAGGAAAGTGTGTACAGCCAAGAATTATAATATCTGGTTTTTGAGTCTCTTTAAAGTAGTAATCTATCGCTTCATCTAAAATAGCACCATCAAAAATCTCCTCCTCTACAATAGGGACAAAAAGCCCTGTTGCAATTGATTTTAAATTATTAAAATTTTTCTCTCTTAGTAGAGTTTCATATCTATTTGAATCTATTGTGGCTTTTGTACCTATAATTAAGATATTTGAATCTCTATCTAAAACGGAGTTCTCTATTGCAAGAACTCCCGATTCAATAACACCAATTACAGGAACTTTAGATGAGGCTTTTAACTCTTTTATAGAGTAAGCAGAGACACTATTACAAGCGATAATTAAAATATCAATATTGAAATTTTCAAAAAACTCTAATGCTTCTAAGCTGTATCTTGTGATTGTATTTTTATCTTTAACACCGTAAGGAACTCTGGCAGTATCGCCATAGTAAATTATCTCATCAAAAACATTATGCTCAAGCAGAGATTTAACAACAGTTAATCCCCCTATCCCACTATCAAAGACACCTGCTCTCATTTTACTGATTCATCATATTTAAAAATTCATCATTATCTTTAGTTTTTAACATTTTCGAGTATAAGAATTTTAAGGCTTCAAGCTCATTATCCATAGTATTTAGAGCATTTCTTAAAGCCCATACTTTTTGAAGCACATCTTTACTTAATAAAATCTCCTCTTTTCTAGTACCGGATTTTATAATATCGATAGCTGGATAGATTCTTCTATTTGCAATATCACGGCTTAGGACTATTTCACTATTTCCTGTACCTTTAAACTCTTCAAAAATAACTTCGTCCATTCTTGAACCTGTCTCAATTAGAGCAGTTGAAATAATTGTTAAACTACCACCCTCTTCAATATTTCTAGCAGCTCCAAAGAATCTCTTAGGCTTATGAAGAGCATTTGCATCAACACCACCACTTAAAACTTTTCCACTAGATGGAGTTACAGTATTATAAGCTCTTGCCAATCTTGTAATAGAATCAAGCAGTATCACTACATCTTTTCCCACCTCAACTCTACGCTTAGCCATATCTATAACAAGCTCAGCCACTCTTACATGGTTACTCGCTGGCATATCAAAAGTTGAACTATAAACTTTACCTTTAACACTTCTCTCCATATCTGTAACCTCTTCAGGTCTCTCATCGATTAGAAGAACAATAAGCTCAGCCTCTGGGTGATTATTACTAATACCGTGTGCTAACTCTTTCATAAGCTCTGTTTTACCACTTCTAGGTGGTGCTACAATTAAAGCTCTCTGTCCATTTCCAACTGGAGTAAATAGGTCAAGCACTCTACCTGTTAATTTTATTGGATTATACTCAAGGTCTATTTTATCTGTTGGATAGAGTGGCGTTAAGTTATCAAATAGAGGTCTATTTTTAGATTGGTCAGGTGATTTATTATTGATAGCTTCTATTTTTAAAAGAGCGTGATACTTCTCTTGGTCTTTTGGTTCTCTTACTTGTCCAGTGACAATATCACCATTTCTTAGGGCAAATTTTCTAATCTGTGTAGCTGATACATAGACATCATTTGCACTATCACTAAAGTTAGAGTTTGCATTTCTTAAAAAGCTATACCCCTCTGGCTTCATCTCTAAAATACCTGTAAATAGAATATAACCACCCTTTTTTGTTTGAGCTTTTAAAATTTCAAACATTAAATCTTGTCGTTTTAACTCTTGTGGGTTTTCTATATCTAAGCTAGAGGCTATTTCAAGCAGAGAGTTTAAGTCTTTCATTGTTAGTTTTTCAATTGTGTACCCTTCTACTGGTACATGTGTCCTCGTTTTTTTGTGCGTTTGAGGTTGATTATTATTATTATCGCTCATAATTTCCTTCTTAAGATTTTACTCGATTGTGTTAGATTTAGTATGTAGAAAAGAGAGTATTTTTTCTCGTAATTTTAATACAAAGATGTAGTTTTTGTCAAGTTTGGTAATAATTTACCAGAGTTATTCTCTACTTTTATCTCTTTTGCTATTATACTCTGTTTAGTATCTATTTTAGATTTTATCTTTCGATTTAATCAACAATTTTTTAAAAAAATAGATTTTATTAAATCTATTTTAACTCTAACTCAGGTTTTCCATAAAAATAACCTTGAGCATAATCTGAACCTAAATCCTTTGTAAGAGTTGCAATCTCTTCTGAACTTACAAACTCTGAAATAACTTTCATATTTGACTTTTTGGCAAACCTTATAATTGATAAGACAAGCTCTTTAGCACTCTCATCAGCCTCTATCTCTTTTATGATTGAGCCATCAATTTTGACATAGTTAGCTTGTAGTTTTATCAAATACTCAAAATTTGAGTAGCCACTTCCAAAATCATCAATAGCGATTTTACAGCCTAGTTCTTTAAATTTGTTAATTACTCGAAGGGCTTCATCGTAATCTTCAATATTTTCAGATTCTACAATCTCTATAACAATCTGCTTCTCAACAGAGTTACTTTTGATATTAGCTATTACAAAATCAACTGTATCTTTATTTAGTAAATCTTCAATTGTTAGGTTTATCGAAAATTCATACTCTGAATCTCTAAATTTTTCACAAGCTTTTTGAACTATTCTATTTGTTAGTTTTGGATAGAGTCTTGTCTTTTTAGCAATCTCTAAAAATTTAAATGGTGGGACAATTTCACCATTTTCATCAATAATTCTGATTAAACACTCATATTTTTCAATTCTATTTGTATGAAAATTAAAAATTGGTTGATAAAAAGCTACAACTTTATCTGCTTCGATAGAGGCTTTTATTAAGTTTATTGTATTTAAATCACTCTCATAGTTTTTATAACTCTCTAATGAATCGTTATAAACTGCTAAAGGTTTATTTGTCTTTTTTGCATGTTTTAGTGCAATATCACTATAAGCTAGGGTATTCTCTTCTTCAAATGAGATACCAGCTGATACATTGATAGGAATCTCTTTTTTATTTATTAAAAAATGGTTTTGCGAAATACTCTCTAGGAGATTTTCAATATTACTTTTAAACTCATCTTTTGATGAATCCAGAGCTAAAACAGCGTATGTATCAGATTCTAATCGATATATTGTATAGTTGCTTTTATAGAGCATATTAAATATCCTGTTACCTAACTCTATTATAACCATATCGCCATTTTTATGTCCATACAAATCATTTAACTCTCTAAAATTATCAATATCAATTAGAGCTAAATATCTCTTTTTCACTGTATCTAAGTCATTAATAAGTTTAAATCTATTTCCTAAACTAGTTAGAGAATCTGTATTAAATATCTTTTTAATATGCTCTTTTTGCTCAAATATCTCTGTTACATTATTTCTAGCAGATATATACTCTATAATATTTCCATTTTCATCTTTAATAGGAATAATTGTTATTTTGATATAGAATGTCTCTAGAGTTTTTGAGCGATTTTTTATGATTCCTCTCCAGATATGACCAGCTTGGATACTACTCCACATATCTTTGAAAACCTCTTTTGGAGTTGATGGGTGTCTTAGCATATTATGAGGTTTACCAATAAGCTCCTCTCTAGTATAACCAGAGACTTCACAAAAGCTATCATTTACATAAGTTATTTTACCCTTTAAATCCCCTTTTGATACGATAGCACTCTCATCTAAGATAGTTTTGTACTGTTTTAAGAGATTTAAAAACTCTATCTCTTTTTTCTCAAGTGAGCGAATATATCGATTTACATAAAAAGTTGTTGTGAGTGTAATAATAAATAGAATTATTAAAATAAAAGTTAACTTCTTTATATCATTTATTAAAGAGGCTTTAAGCTCATCTTTCTCTATCTGAATACTCTTATCTAAATCACTCAAATAAAAACCTGTTCCAAGTATCCAGCCCCAATGTTTCACTGGCTCTATATATGAGATTTTCTGCTCATCTTTGCCTGTTTTAGGGTTTAACCAGACATAATCTAAAAAACCACTCTCTTTAGTCTCATATATATTTTTCATCACATCAAAAATAGCTTTATTATCAACAGATTTAAAATTGCTTGTATCGCCTTGAATTTTTGTACTAATTGGGTGCATTAAGAGATACATATCCTCATTCATAATCCAAAAGTAGCCATAATCTCCTAAGCCATATCGAAAATTTCTAACTTTCTCTGTTATATCTTTTTTTAACTCTCTAAAGATAGAGTGAAGGTCTACCTCTATTAAAATAGTTAAATCAAGCTCTTTTAAATATTTTGAGAGTGTTAACTTCTTTAAAATACCAATTTTATACTCAAAAAATTCCGATTTTCTATTTTTAAAAGCATTAATAACTCTATTTTTACTCCTGTTTTCAATAAGGGAATCGGAGTGATAAATTATTTTACTATCTTTTATAACTATATAGTTCTCTTTTGTTGATAGTGGGGTTAAAAAGGTTTTAAAGTCACTATTTTGAGTGTTAAGTATAACTCTATTACTTAACATATTGATACTCTCTTTGAGAGATGTTTTTAAGTTTTTTATCTTTAAATCTATATCTAAATGTATCGATTTTATTAAGTTGTGAGTTCTATTTTTTATAAGTTTTCTATTTTCACTTAAGTATCTCTTCTCTATTTTTGTAGTTGTCTGCTCAAACTCTTGATATTTATTGTATATAAAAAAGTAAGCAATTGTTGCAGTAAACAAAGTGCTGATTAATATAGAATTTAAAGCATTTACTTTAGAGATTTTAATTTTCATCAGTTTTTACCTTTTATTTATGGATTATCTTTAGCTTTATTAGCTTCTCTTAATTTTTTATTCTGCTTCTCTATCATCTCTATCCGTTTTTTAAGTAACTCTATATTTTTATCTCTTCTTAAAACAGCATGTTTATACTCATCTATTTTCTTTTTAAACATAGCCTCTTTTTGCTTACTCATCTCAAAAAGTTTTGATTTACTCTGTATTATATTTTTCTCTTTTTTTCTCTTCTCTATCTCAAGTTTTGTTACATCATATCTAATAGAGATAAACTCTGATATATGTCCTGAATCGTTTAATATTGGTGTAATTGTAGTATTTGTATAGAATATATGACCATCTTTTGCTCTATTTTTGATAACGCCTGACCAGATTTTTTTTCCCAAAATTGTACTCCAGAGTTCTTTGAAAAATTTAGTAGGAGTGCTAGGATCTCTCAATAGATTATGAGAGTAACCTATTAATTCCCCCTTTTCATAACCAGATATCTCTAAAAATTTATCATTTACATAAGTGATAAGTCCTGTTAAGTCTGTTTTTGAGACAATAGCACTGGCATCAATAGCGTGTTTATACTCTGTAAAGAGATTCTCTTGAGTTTTAAATTTTTTCTCTAAATTTATATTTCGACCAAGGTGTCTGATAGTATTCTCTAGCGTTGTTAAATCTATCGGTTTTGTAATATATTTTTCAACTCCAATATCTATCGCTTCTGCCATAAACTCAAAATCAGTATGAGCTGTTGTTAAGATAATAGGCGTCTCTATATTTATAGCTTTTATCTCTTTAGCCATATCAAGACCTGAGAGTTTTGGCATCTTAATATCACTAACAACAATATCTATATTGTTTCTTTTGAAAGTTTCAAGCCCCTCTTGACCATTTTTTGCAATAAAAACATTTGTGATTTTTCTCTTTAGTAGTTTCTCTATCGCATCTCTAATAATCTCTTCATCTTCCACATATAAAAGATTTATATCTATTTTTATATTTCTTGCCATCTTATGCCTTGGTTTTATTTATCTTATAACCTATACCACGAATATTCTCTATAAAGTTATCTTTGAGAGATTTTTTTAATCGGCTAACTTCTGCTCTAATTGTTGCATTATCTATAAACTCATTTTTGTAGATAAACTCTCTAAACTTTTCAAAATCAACAACAATTCCATTATTAATTGCTAAAAGATTGATTATTTGAATCTGTCTTTTGGTGAGTTCACACGCTTCATTTTGATATAGTAATAGTTTGTTAACTTTATCATAACTATAATTTTTTGTAAGTAAAATATGGTTACAGCTTTTAGCACTTTTCATAACATTTTCGATTCGAAGCACTAACTCTTTTAAATGAAATGGTTTTTTTATATAATCAGCACAGCCTAAAGAGAATCCCTTTGTAATATCTTCAATGTCAATTAAAGCACTTATATAGATAATTGGTGTATATATTCCATTTTTTCTAATAGTTTTTAAAAGCTCAAACCCATCACTCTCTGGTAAATTTATATCTAAAATAATTAAGTCTGCAATATCTTTTAAAATCTCTTCTATCGATTCGCTCTGATTTGAAAAATCTTTTACAACATGCCCTATCTCTTCAAAGATACTCCTTTATGGAGTCTCGTAGCATTCTCTCATCTTCAACTATTACTATATTCATTACTATCCTTACTATCTTTGAAGCTATATTTAAATTTTATTTTTTTATTTTCTGATTGAACAGAAATATCAACATTCTCTTTATCGCAAATATTTTTGACAATATTTAATCCTATTCCAAACCCACCCCTTGAGTCATGTTCTCGATAGAATCGATTAAATATTTTGTTTGTCTCTTTTATATTATTGGCTCGATTTGTTATTTCAAAAACTATATCTCTATCTCTGTATAGCTCTATCTCTATCTCACTATACTCAAAACTATATTTGATAGCATTTGATATATTATTGTCTATAACTCTTTGCAGTTCTATATCATTAAATAGTATATAGATATTCTCTTCAACTTTAAGTTCGAATGTTAGCAGATTTCCTTTTGCAATCTCTTTAAAAAACTCAACTCGATTTTTTAAAAAGAAAGAGAAATCAATTATCTCTTTTGGATAGTTTACTCTATCTTTCTTGACAGTATAGCTTAAATCATTATATATATTTTGAATAATTTTAACACCAGCTTCAATTTTACTTAAATGCCTATTTTTCTCATTTTTCATAGTCAAAAGGTCAATATTGGTCAAAATAATGCTAAGTGGAGTATTTATCTCATGAATCGAATTTTTTATAAATTTATCTTGAGTTATTAATATCTTCTCTGTTAAATCTTTTGACTTTTTAAGCTCTCGATTTTTATCTCTTAATTTTTTAGTTTTGACATCTACCATAGATTTGAGTTTTTGATTTATAGAGTTAAGCTCTTTATCTTTCTCTCTAGTATCTTTTATCATCTCATTTACAAACTCTGAAATATCTCTAAATTCACTAAATGAGAATCTATCTTTATTGATATATTGATAACTCTTTGAGGCATTTTTAAAAAAAATCATAAAAAGACCTATCTCTTTAGAGATTAATTTTGAAATAGAGCTTGAGAGCATCATAGCTAAAAATAGAATAATTGCAGAGAAAAATAGTGTTTGAAATATAAAACTATTAATTCTCTCTTGATACTTCTCTCTCTTTTTGGTTAAAACGCTATTTATATTATCTAAGTGAAGCCTACTTCCTATTATCAGTTTTAATCGAGAGTTTATTAAAAAAAAGGAGATTTTAGAATCGCTCTTCTCTATCTGATTGGCATGTTCTTTTGAAAATCTCTCAATATCGATATACTTTTGATTAAATATATCAAGCCCTTTTAGAGTATAGATAAAAATTTCACTTTTGTCTAATATTTTTATAAATTCAATCTCTTCAATCTCATTTAGAAGCTTTTCAAGATTATTCTCTTTATTTAGTTTATTCTCTAAAAAAGCGTAAATCTTACTAGTCTCTTTTATAAGCAAATCTTGTTGAGAGTTTATATACTCTCTCTCTATATCTTTTAAATCAAGTTGTAGTGATTCATACTCTTTATATATTGCAATCGATAAAAATATTAAAATAAAACTCGCTGAGAATATAACACCCAAAGTATTTAACTGATTTATGCTTTTGTTTTTGAAAAATTTAAGCAAATTTTCCCTTTTAGTTTTAAACTTTTTTCTAATAGTATCAAAATTTAAGTTTATGATAACATATAATACTCTCAGAAAAATATACAGAAAAAGCAGAGTATTAACTCCTTAAAAGTTCAAGTTATTATAAATTAGATGAAATAGAATTACTATTTTTTAAATTCCATCTGGATAAATTGAGACACTATAAGAAAAATTCAATAAAACTTATAACTTTTTCCGATATGATATAAGAAAAAAGGATAGAGAGTTGAAAAAATTATCGATATTTTCATTAGTTGTATTAGCATTTTTAGGCTGTAACGATTCAGCACCTGAAACAAAAACAGAAGCAGTTAAAGCAGAAGCTCAAAGCGTTGTAGCAAAACCAGCAGAAGCTCCTATAGCAAAAGTGGAAGAGGTTGCAAAAAATCTTAAAAATAGTGCTACAAGTGTGATAGATAGTATGAAAAAAGAGGTAGAAAATACAGTAGAAGCTGTAAAGGAAGAGGTAACAAAAGTAACTAAAATAGATGGAGCAACTCTATATAAAACTTGTGTCTCATGTCATGGTGCAAGTGGTGAGAAAAAAGCTTTAGGTAAATCAAATATCATAAAAGGGCAATCAAAAAAGGAGTTAATCACAAAATTAAATGGTTATAAAGATGGCTCATATGGTGGAGCAATGAAAGGATTAATGGTAGGTCAAGTTAAAGCTCTATCAAATGAGAAGATAGAGGCTTTATCTGATTATATTAGCAAGTTATAAATTTTGACAATTTGTGGTCGAGTCCTTCAGTTAATCTATGAAGTTCTCCGATTGCACTTGCCATCTCTTCAACCACTCTTGCGTTTGAGCTTGACATACTCTCCATATGATTTGATTTACTCATAATTAAATCTACACAACTCTCAATCTCTTTAGAATTCTCAACAGAGAGCTTAATATTGTTACTTAAATCTAATATTATATTTGATAAATCGTTGATTTTATTCTCTGACTCCATAGATTGTTGAGCTAGATTCTCTATTTTAGAAGAGTTATTTGTAATTTGGTTACTTGTATCAATTATCGATTGAACTATTGTGTTTATAGTGGCATTTATCTCTGCTAGAGATTTTTGTGTCTTATCTGCTAAACCTCTAACTTCATCAGCAACAACAGCAAATCCTCGTCCATGCTCTCCTGCTCTAGCTGCCTCAATAGCTGCATTTAGAGCTAATAGATTCGTCTGGTCTGCAATATCATTAATTACTTGCAGAACTGTTGTGATATTTTGTGCATCACTACTTAAAACTTCCAAACTTCTAGCAAGTTCTATCTCAACTTGACTTGTCTCTGTAATATCGTTTGCCATTTTCAAAATCTGCTCTTTCGCATCATCTAAAGACTCATTTGCCACATAAATTTTTTCATTTAGAGAGTTTGAGCTATCTATATTATTCTCTGATGCACTCTTTATCTGATTGGTAAGCTCTACATTATCTCTAATATTATCTAGTGCATTTATTACATTATTCTCAATTGATTTTGAACTTGAATTAAGCTCTGTTGCTATTGAAGTGTTTTCCATTGATGAATTTTTTGCCTCATTTAAAAGATCAATCAGACTCATAAAGAGATGCTCTAGTGAAGTCTGTATCTCTCCAATTTCATCTTTTGATTTATTATCAAATACAATACATAAATTTTTGTTTTTACTACTTTTCTCTATTGCATTGCACATATTTACAATCTTTCTTGTAATTGGCATAGTGAAGAAAATTGACAAAATAGTTGCAAAAATTAAAAGAACAATACTTACAACTACTGATTGAATAACTACCATCGATAGTTTCTCTTGAATATAGTTAACTTCTACATCTGCTCCTATTAGAAAAACTTCACCTTTTTTGTCTGTAAAAGGGACTAAAACAGATCTAAAAAAACCTAAGTCATCTTCATACTCTTCGTAAATCTGTTCTTTTGTATCAAAAACCGCTACAAGCTCATCGCTAGGCTCTTCATACTCATCAAAATATTTATCATAATCATCATCTCTTATCGCTTCGTCTGAATCACTAGTAGATGTATATAAAACTTTACCATCTCTCTTTACCATTGTATAAACATATTCAACATTTAACTCTTTAGCAAAACGACTAAGCTCTAATACCGTATTTAAATAATCTTTTTCGCTAACTGAATTTTCATCAACCACACTATCGTGAAAATTTTCACCACTAATATGTAGTGTTCCATACACAGCCGATTTTAATCTCTCATCAATCTCATTATATAGAGATGTTTTCTGTATATTATATATGTATGTAGTATATGAAATACCAACAACTAGATTGACAATGAATATTAAAAGCATTATTTTGTATTTTAACTTGAGGTTTGAAAAGAAAGACATTCTGCATAACCTTTTGTTTTTTAATTAAATTATACAGAAAAAATATTAAAAAGGGATATTTAAGTAAGGTTTAGGAGTATTAAATCTAAAAATTTTATAAAAAAAAGATAAAATACTACAAAATTAAAGTTTAAAAGTGGATATTAAAATTGCATATCCATTTTTTAATTTGAAAATAAATCATTCAAAAACCTAAAACTTACTTTATTACAATTTTGATTTACTAAAAATTATTAATTAGTAATAAATTCTGAGAGTTTACAATCAAGCCCCTCTGTTAATCTATGAAGCTCTTTTATTGTATTGCTCATCTCTTCAACAACTCTTACATTTGCACTTGACATACTCTCCATATCATTTGATTTATTTATAATTAAATCTACACAACCCTCAATCTTTTTAGAGTTCTCAACAGAGAGTTTAATATTATCACTTAAATCTAAAATTATATTTGATAAATCGTTGATTTTATTCTCTGATTCCATAGATTGTTGAGCTAGATTCTCTATTTTAGACGAATTACTAGTAATTTGATTACTTGTATCAATTATCGATTGAACTATTGTGTTTATAGTAGCGTTTATCTCTGCTAAAGATTTTTGTGTCTTATCTGCTAAACCTCTAACTTCATCAGCAACAACAGCAAATCCTCGCCCATGCTCTCCTGCTCTTGCTGCCTCAATAGCTGCATTTAGAGCTAATAGATTCGTCTGGTCTGCAATATCATTAATCACCTGTAGAACTGTTGTGATATTTTGTGCATCACTACTTAAAACCTCTAAACTTCTAGCAAGTTCTATCTCTATTTGACTTGTCTCTGTAATATCATTTGCCATTTTCAAAATCTGCTCTTTAGTCTCCTCTAAAGATTCACTTGCTACATATACTTTGCTATTTAGAGAGTTTGAACTATCTATATTGCTCTCTGATACACTTTTTATCTGATTGGTAAGCTCTACATTATCTCTAATATTATCTAGTGCATTTATTACATTATTCTCAATAGATTTTGAACTTGAATGAAGCTCTGTTGCTATTGAAGTATTTTCCATCGATGAGTTTTTTGCCTCATTTAAAAGAGTAATCAGACTCTCAAAAAGATGCTCTATAGAAGTTTGAATATCTCCTATCTCATCTTTTGAGTTTTGATTAAAAGTGATAGATAAATCTTTATTTCTACTACTCTCTTCTATTACTTTACACATATTCACTATTTTTTTTGTGATTGGAGCGATAAATAGAATCGATAAGATAGTTGCAAAAATCAAAAGAGCAATATTTACAATAATTGATTCCATAACAACAGAAAATAGTTTCTCTTTTATATAAGCAATCTCAACATCAGCACCTATCACATAAGTTTCGCCTTTACTATTTGTAAAAGGTTTAACTGTTGCTCTAAAAGCTCCTGTCTCATCTTCATACTCATCATAAGCTTGTTCTCTTGAGTCAAAAATTTCAAAAAGGGTTGCATCTGGATTCTCATACTCATCAAGTAATCTATAATACTCTCCACTTGCCATATTCTCATCAGTCTCATTTGTAGATGTAAAGAGTACTTTACCATCTCGTCTGACCATAGAGTATAGATAGTATAAATCTAACTCCTTAGCAAGTCTATTAAGCTCTAAAACCATCTCTAAATACTCATCTTCGCTAAGAGATTCTGCACTAACGATATTATCGTGAAACTTCTCTCCAATAGTGTGTAATATTCCATAAATAGCTGTATCTAATCTATTATCTATTTCGCTATATAAAGATTTTTTTTGCATATTATAGACATAAGTAGTGTATGAAACACCAACAGTTAAGTTTATTATAAAAATCAAAAATATAATTTTATATTTAAGTTTGAGGTTTGAAAAGAGAGACATTCTGTATAACCTTTTTTTATCTTAGATTATACAGAATATTAGTTAAGATACATAATATTTAAGTTTTAAAACTACTTAGATAGTTGGACTCTGTAACCATTTTGGTTTGAAGGATGCTCAACATTTGTAAATACACTTCTATCATTTTTCAACACAACTACTTCAAAAAATGGTCTAAATCTCTCTTCAGAGACTTCAAAAGCGTTTAAAAATGCTAAAAATAACTCTTGCTCTTCAACTTCAGAATCTCCATCAGATAGAGATGAATCTAATAAATTAACTAAAATACACATCTTTTGTGCATCTGTTAACATTGGAGATACTTCAGCTAAAAAGTCGTCTATATGGTTATTTCTAGCGTAATCCATTGCTCTTTGAAGAAGTGCTTCGTTATTTGCTCCAACTCCAATACTTGAGCCATCATTCTCCCCACCTAAAACAGATAATAAGTGTCCAACCTCTTCATTATCCATCTCACCATCAGCACTCATCATATAAAGCAGTGATGTAGCAAAAGCTAAGTGTGGAGTCATCTCTTCAGTATCACCTTTAAACATATCAAATAAACCCATCTTTTCTCCTATTTAAAAAGTTTCAAAATTATACACAAAAAATATTATTTTATACTGTAAATTTAAAAATTTTTTCTTAAAAAAAATTAAATAAAAACTAACTTTTTAAGCATGAACATATTTAATAACAACATCTTCAACCTCTTTAGGTTTAGATTTAGAAATAAAGTCATCAGCATTTAGAGATATTGCCATCTCTTTGTTTGATTTTCCACTCATAGATGAGTTTACAGTGATAGGAATATGAGCTAAAGCAGAATTCTTTTTAACCTGCTTAATAACTTCAAATCCACTAGCTTCTGGCATCTCTAAATCTGTAATTATAAGGGCTACATGTTGAGCCTCTTCTTCATTTTCATTTAAAAAATCAAGCAACAACTGCCCATTTTCAAAAGCTCTAAAATTAACGCTCATTTTCGTGAGAATTTTCTGCATAACTTTCATAGCAACTGGAGAATCCTCAGCTAAAAGTACTAACTTATCTTTTGGTGCCTCTATCTGTTGCAAATCATCTATCTCTGCATCTTGCGAATCTTCAATATTTGGAAAGACATCAACTAACATTCTCTCAACATTTACAACTTTTACAAGCTCATTATTAAAATATTTAGTATGATTTATAACTTTATGATTTGTCTCTTCACTTCCATAATTATTAACTTGGTAAATATCAGACCACTTTTTAGTCAAGATTCTCTCTGCTTTAAATATCTTAACAGCCAACATCGTTTGCGAAAAATCACATATTAATACTTGAAAATCGTCAGACCTTATTCCATCTTCTGAAATATCTGAATCTGGAAGTAAGTTATCAAAACTAAACCATTTTTTTAAATCAACTAGAGGATAAACTTTATCTCTGACAGTAATAATTCCCTCTAATAAACCACTCTTTGCATGGTCTAACCTCGTAATAGAGTTTGAATATTTTATAATCTCTTTCACTTTAAAAACATTGATAGCGTAAATATCACCCTCATCAGCTAATCTAAAACATAAGAATTGTACTTCATTATTTTTGTGAAGATTTGTAGATTGGCTTATTTTATCCAAGTTAGTACTCATACTCACCCCTAAAATTACTAAATGTCTATTATTGTATCTTAGGAATATTAATTTTCCACTTACTTTTTTAAAATCTATATTAGAAAATAGAGCATTTCTATAAATATATTTCATATTTAAAAAATATTTTTCAGAAAAATCAAATAAATGGTTAAATATGGTAAAAACTTGACAAAAAAATCTTTTTTAACTATAAATTTAGCTAGATTTAAAAATGGAGATATATATGTTTGATTATACAGATATAAGTGATAGCTGTATAAAGTGTGGTAAGTGTGTTCCAAATTGTACAATTCACCAAAATAACCCAGATGAAGTTACATCGCCTAGAGGCTTTTTAGACCTACTTGGAGCCTATAAAAGAGGTGAGCTTGAGCTTGATTTAACATCAAAAGATATTTTTGAGAGCTGTTTTTTATGTACAAATTGTGTTGATACTTGTCCAAACTCATTAGCTACCGATTTTGCAATAGAGAATATTAGAAAAGATTTAGCAGATAAATATGGAATATCTCTACATAAAAAAGCATTTTTTAAACTATTAAAACATAGAAAATTAATGGATATAGTTTTTAAAGCGGGATTCTTTTTAAAAACTTGTGGATTTGAGACTAAAGAAGATGGTTTAAAACCTAGATTTCCTATGCCTTTTTTGCAAACAGATAGAATTGTTCCAGATATTAAAAGAAGCAGTTTTTTAAATTCACACAAAGAGGATTATAGATATGGCTCTCTAAAGAGAGTAGCTATCTTTATCGGCTGTTTAGCAAACTACAACTATACAGAAGTGGGTGATAGCTTAGTTGAGATTTTAAAAGAGCTTAGAATCGATACATTTTTAGCAAAAAAACAGGCTTGTTGCTCTGCACCAGCATATTTTACTGGTGACTTTGATACAGTTGAGTATAACGCTATGAAAAATATAGAGTATTTTGAGAGTTTTATTGATGATGTTGATGCTATTATTATTCCTGAAGCTACTTGCTCAGCCATGATAAAACATGATTATGAAAAATATTTTGAAGATAGACCAGATATTTTAAAAAGAGTAAAGAGATTAAATAGAAAAGTCTTTATCTCAACTGAGTATTTAGCAAATCATACAGATTTAAAAGAGAAACTCGCTCAAAAAAATGTAAAATTAGATGAATTAATCACTTACCACGACCCTTGCCACTCTCGAAAAGTTCAAGGTGTCTATAAAGAGCCAAGAGAGTTAATAGCTCAAAACTACAATATTAAAGAGATGGATAACCCTAACAGATGTTGTGGTTTTGGTGGCGTCACGATTCAGAGTGAAAAATTTGAGTTAGCAAAAAATGCTGGTGTTCCTAAAGCTAAAATGATAGAGGCAACTGATGCTAAAGTCGTCTCAGCAGAGTGTTCAGCTTGTCATATGCAGTTAAGTAATGCTCTTTTTCAAAATGGTGTAGATGTAAAATTTATGCACCCACTAGAGCTTATTGCAAAAGCACTTAAGAGTTAGAGAAAAATATCTCTACTCTTGGATAATAAAAGCCTCTATTGAATTTAAAAAAGATTTAGTTTTTTCTAATGTAGTTTCTTTTCCTTTATCAAAATGAATAGCTTGTCTACCACTTTTTTTACTAATTATATACCACTGAACAATAGAAAGTTTATCATTATGAAATAGATATAAAATATCTTCATCTACTCTTGCTTCTAAATGTCCTCCTATTTCTCTATGTACTAATTTAGTCTCTTTATAAATATTTCTATTTTTAACAGCTTTATACATAAACTCATATGCATCTAAATTTGTTACAGCTAAGTAATCGATCATATTTTCTCTATTAGTTTTAAACTGTCCTCTATATATATCTTTGTTTTCAAAAAAAGCATCAAAAAAATACTTTTCACTAGGTATAAAAACTAATAAAGTTTTTTCTGTTAAAACAGTATCTAAAGGTTCTATTTTTTCTAACTCTTTAGCATTATTTGATTTATATCTTTTAATAGCTAACTCTTTATTGCTAAAACTCTCTTTACCTACATAATAAGTAACTCCTCCACAACCATTAAATAAAAATATACTAGCTAGTATTAAATATATTTTTTTCAATATCTCTCCTTTTAATTAATTACAATTCCTTTTACAAGGTTACACTTCTTTAAAGATGTTCTAATAATTCCTGAAGTTCCAAGTTTACACTTTACACTAGTAGTTACATTTTCAACTTTTGCTCTATTTTTTTCAATATCTTTTATAACTATTTTTTCAATCTCTATTTTTTTATTATTTAAATTAAATTTTTCTTTAAATCTAGTCAAACTTGTCGAGCTCTCTTCACAAAAATTATTACTAACAAGTTTTAAAGTTTCTGGTTTTATACAGAGTCCTTTTGATATATAAAAAGGCTCTTTCAAATAGACATTTTTTATAATAATTGATTTATCTAAAAGTTCTATCGTATATCTGAAGTGATAGCTATGCTCTGTTGGCTTATCTAATAAACCACCAACTATTCCACCTAGTAAAGCAATGTCTAAATGCTTTTCAGCTGAATAATTAAAAAAGTTATTTTCTAAATATTTTAATTGAGCAAAAGAACTACCTAACTTTTGCATGGAGCCATTATTATAATAAGATTTATTTAAGATTTGAACATCTAATACTTTTCCATACTCTTTAAGATTTTCAAAAGTTGAAATAATATACTTTTTCTCTATATATCTCTTTTCAGCTTCAGATAAACTATCCCAGACATTTTTTTGGAGATGTATCTGTTCCATAGAATAGAGAGATATAGAGAATATAAATAAAATTAAACTATTTTTTAAACCCATATAAATCCTAAAGTAAATATTTAAGTATTAATTATAATATTTAAATAGTTATTAATATATAAATTTTTCAAATAGTTAAAATATAGATTTTATAAAAAAGTTAGAAAGAATCTAACTTTTTATACAAACTCATCGATGATACTTCCTCCAAGGGCTTTGATTCTCTCATCGATAAGTTCTAAGGTTTTTTCAAAAGTTACTTGAGAAATCTCTGGAAGCTCTTCACCCCAAATCTCTGTAGCTTGGTTATATCCTAAAATAATACCCTCTCGACCAGCTTGTAATCTATCTAAATCATCATCAGCACCATTTAGAACAAACTCTGCAACTCTATTTGATGTCTGTTCGATTCCAAAAAAGCCATTCTCACCTACAAGCTCTGTTGCCTCTTCTTGTGAGAGTTTTGAGAGCTCTTTTCCCTCATATCCAGTAGATGCTATATCAAAAGTGTAACTCTGCTCAACATAGTTTCCTCTTGCACTAAAAAAACTCTGCTCTTGAAACTTTTCAAGTTCAACTATAAAGTTGTCCTCTTTATTTGTTATCGTTAGAGTATTATTATCATTAAACTCAATATCTCTTGAGTAGTTGCTATAATCTAACTGATAATTTAAACTATTAAATCCATTTATATCCATAACAAAATCCTTTTTTTTAGATATACAAATATTGTATACCCTTTTGGTAAAAATAGCAACATAAATTAATTTAATTTTTGGGTTTTAAGAGAAATGTAGTTTAAAAAAAGGGAGGGGGGAAAGTTAATGATAGAAATTTAATTATAATATTTTTTATAAAAAATAGTTCGATTAAAATATTAAAAAATAGGCAATTTAGTTAAAAAATAGTTTAACTAAATAGAACCCATTGTTTTTTGAAAAGTTAAAAAATAGATTAATCTATTTTAATCTCTATCTTAGCTTTTGATTTTAACTCTTTAGCTTTTTTTTGTGTAGATTCTTTGAATTTTTCCATCTGAATAGCTTGTTTAATTTTATCTTTTATCTCTTCAAAAGCAACATAACCACCCTTTTGCTTATCTTCTACAAAAATAACATGATAACCAAATTGTGTTTTAACAGGTTTACTTGAAACATCTCCAACTTTTAAAGAGAATGCCTCTTTAGAAAACTCTGGAACCATCTGTTTTTCACTGAAAAATCCTAAATCACCACCATTTGCACCACTAGGTCCAGTTGATTTATCTTTTGCTAAAGTGATAAATTTCTCTTTTAAATCTTTTGCTTTTTTAAGCTCAGCAATAATCTCTTTTGCTTCCTCTTCAGTTTTTACTAAAATGTGTCTAGCTTTTACTTTAGCCTCTTGCTTAAAACTAGCCTCTTTATTCTCTTTATAGTAGCTTTGAGCATCTTTATCACTTACAGATACTTTATCAAACTCTTTTTTCATCCAAAGCTCAAGTGATAAATCATCTTTTAAACTCTCTAGTGTCTCTTTAAACTCTTTTGTATTTTGAATACCCGATTTTGTAGCATATTTAGTTAATAGTTTTTTCTCGATAATTTGATTAATTAATTTCTCTTTAGCCTCTTTTGGAAGCATTTCAAACTTAGCACCCTTTGCAATTGGAGCTAAAAAGGCATTTATATCTGCTTCAGTAATATTTTCACCATTTACACTAGCAACATTTCCAGCAAAAAGTGAACCTGCAATAAGTGAGCTAACAATAGAGCTAATTAAAAGTTTTTTCATTAAATATCCTTGTTTAGTTTTTTATTTCATATTTGTAAATACACTCTGCACATCATCATCATCTTCTAGCTTTTCAACTAGAGATTCAATTTTCAGTGCGTCGTCTTCGCCGAGTTCAATCTCATTTGATGCAATTAAATCGATATTTGATTCTAAAATCTCAACATCTAACTTATCAATCTCTCCTAAAAGAGAGTTAAAATCAGTTGGACTGCATTCAAAAATTAATGCCTCATCATATTCAACTATATCTTCAGCACCATTTTCCATTGCAACTTCCATTAATTCATCATCGAGTGAGCCTCTTTGAATAGTTATTATACCTTTTTTTTCAAACATCCAGTTTACACAACCAGATTCTCCTAAGCTTCCACCATTTTTATTTAAAATCTCTCTAATATTTGCAACAGTTCTATTTCTATTATCTGTCATTGTCTCTATCATGATAGCAACACCGTTTGGTCCATAGGCTTCATATAGAATCTCTTCATAATTTACACCATCTAAATTTCCAGTTGCTTTATCGATTGCTCTTTTGATATTATCTTGAGGCATAGAGACCTCTTTAGCTTTAGCAACAGCAACTCTTAAGGCTGGATTTCCATCAATATCGCCACCACCTTGTTTTGCAGCAGTAGTAATCTGTTTTATTACTTTTGTAAAAACAGCCCCTCTTTTTGCGTCTTCAACGCCTTTTTGTCTTTTTATTTTAGACCATTTATTATGACCTGCCATAAACTTCCTTTCTGTTTTCTTTTTGGAAAATTATACTAAAATTTGTTTGATATAATCTAAAAAAGGAGTGTTTGCGATGTATATAGTTCTGTTTTGTACAACAAAAAATCAAAAAGAGGCTAAAAAAATTTCTAAAAAACTCTTAAATAAAAAATTAGTAGCTTGTTCAAATATTACAAAGAGAGTAGATTCTCTATTTAGCTGGAAAAATAAAGTTGAGAGCGAAAAAGAGAGTTTAATGATATTAAAGAGTAAAAAAAAACTCTTTAAAAAAATCTGTAAAATTATCAAAAAACATCATAGTTATGAAACTCCAGAGATTATCGCTATACCGATAGTAGAGGGGGAGAAGAGTTATCTAAAATGGATTGATTCTACTTGCCAAGGCAAAAGTTGCTAAACATTTTATCTAAAATCTCACTATAATCGATTGGTTTTGTGATTTCAGAGATATAACTTATCGCATTTGATAGCTCAAATGAGAAAATCTCAAGCTCATTTGAGTAGAGCGATTTAAATGAGTCATCTATCGCAATTAGAGTTTTAGATACTGATTCTATCTGTCTTTTTGATGTTAAAACAATCTCATCAGTTGCAATATCATATCTATTTAAGATACTCTCTAACTTTATAGCTAAATCTTTAATATCACTTTTGTCTGTCTTTATAGTTAAAAACTCTTGAATCAAAGATGTATCAAACTGCTCTTTTAAATCTGATTTATTAAAAAGGACAATAATATCTTTAGCATCTCTATGCTCTTTAATTAGATTTAAGATTTTTCTATCCTCTTCATCAAACTCTCTTGAGAGGTCAAAAATAGCAATTACTATTTCAGAATCTTCAACTGATTTAATTGAGCGTTCTATTCCAATTTGCTCTATCGAATCACTACTATTTTCTCTAATCCCAGCAGTATCGACTATCTTTATCAAATGTGAACCTATCTTTATAGATTCCTCTATCGTATCTCTTGTTGTCCCTGCAATATCACTGACAATTGCTCTCTCAAAGTTTAAAAGGCGATTTAAAATAGAGCTTTTTCCCACATTTGGCTTACCGATAATAGAGACTTTGAAGCCACTAAATAGCCCCTCTCTTCTTTTAGAACTCTCTAATAAAAGAGTCAATTTCTCTTTTAGAGATTTTAATTTTGTCTCTATATCTTCAAAAACACTCTCAGGTAAATCCTCCTCTGCATAATCGATACTAACTTCAACATAAGAGATAATATTTAAAAAAATCTCTCTAGCATCATCTACAAAATCTTTTAAATCACCCTTTAAGTGTTTAGCAAGTGCTAAAGCACTAGATTTACTCTTAGCATCAATCAAACTTGCTATCGCTTCGGCTTTACTTAAATCGATTTTTCCATTTAAAAAAGCTCTCTTTGTAAACTCTCCAGCCCTTGCAAGTCTTGCACCAAGTTTTACACTCTCTTCAATAATTAGTGATGCTACAATCTCACCACCGTGACACTGAAACTCAATAACATCTTCACCAGAGTAACTAAAAGGTGCCTTGAAGTAGATAATTACAGCTTCATCAACTATATCATCATCACTATTGTAGAGTTTGCAAAGGTGTGCAAATCTAGCTTTAATACTCTTTTTTTTTGTGATTTTTTGGGCAATTTCTAATGCTTTATTCCCACTTAATCTAACTATAGAGATAGAACCAACTCCATTTGCTGTTGCAATGGCAACTATTGTATCACTACTCATAATAAACTCCATTTTAATATCAATTAAGTGTTTTAAAAAGCAAGAAGTTAGATAGACTATAGAAATAAATCTATCTAAAAATAGTTAAGGGCTATTTTTTAAAATCTGTTACTATAACGTACTTAACTCCATCATCTGCCTCTCTTGTAACAACATATTTGTTAGGGAAAGCCTCTCTTAACTGCTTAAGAGCAATATGTGATAATACACCATCTAGTGGTTTAGTCTGACCGTAACCATTCATTTTGATATTATCAATAATAGGAATCAAATAGTTTTTAATCATCTCTTCTTGATTTTTTAAAAACTGTGCAATTTCAAGTTTTACCATTAAATTATATCTAGGATTTATCCAATTAAACAGCATATACGATAGAGCTTTATATCTATACCCCTCTTTTCCAATTAAAAGAGCAGCATCATCACCATCAAACTCAATTAAAAGGGTGTTTTTATCCTCTTTAGTAACTCTAATAGTATCAATTTTGAAACAGCCAAAACTAAACAATCTCTTGAGTTCGTTCTCTATCTCGATAGCTATCTCATCAGAACTTTGCTTTTCAGCATAAAAATTATCAAAAATATCTGTAGTTTTTAACTTTTTTTGAGGTTTTGAGACTCTGTTTTCTGTCTGTTTTTTAGCTACTGGTTTTGAAAACTCTTTTTGAGGTTTTTTCTCAATTTTAGGTTCACTCTTTGGTTCTACCTTTTTACGAACTGGTTCAGCAACACTCTTTTGAACTTCAACATGTTTTTGAGTTGCAACAATAATTGCATTTTTTTTACCAAGCCCTAAAAAACCCTTTCTTGGGTTTTGAACAACTTCAATCTCTAAATTTGTAATAGAGCAATTAAACTCTGAAGAGGCTAATAGATAAGCCTCTTCGAGAGTAGTTGCTTCTAAGCGTTTCATCCATTAGCCTTTTTTTCTAAAGCTTTTTTCTTTTCAAACACTTTATTGATAATTTGCTGTTGAATAATTGAGAAGATATTATTAACAAACCAATAAAGAACAAGACCTGCTGGGAAAGTTATAAAGAAAAATGTAAAAATTACTGGTAAAAATTTAAATACTTTCGCTTGAAGAGGATCTGTAAAGTTATTTGGTGTAATTAACTGATGTACATACATACTAACTCCAAGTAGAATTGGTAGCACAAAGTATGGATCCATAAGAGATAAATCACTCCAAAACATAAACTCAGCTCCCTTTAACTCAATCGCATTTAAAAGAACTCTATAGATTGCAAAAAAGACTGGAATCTGAAGAATAAGAGGTAGACAACCACCCATTGGATTTGCTCCATGCTTTTTATAAAGCTCCATCATATGAGCATTCATCTTAGCTGGGTCGCCTTTATATTTAGCCTGAATATCTTTCATTTTAGGAGCTAACTCTTTTAGCTTCTGCATAGATACCATACCCTTATAAGTAAGTGGATATAGAATCAATCTAACAAAAAATGTAAGTAGAATAATCGCAACACCCCAGTTCCCAACAAAGTCATAAATAGCTTTTAAAACTGTAAAAATAGGTTTTGCAATAAATGTAAAAAATCCATACTCAACAACATCTGTAAGTTCTGGATTTATATTCTCTAATATCTCAAAATCTTTCGCTCCAATATAACCTTTTAAGTTATAATTTTGCTTTCCATCTATAAAAATAAGTGGATTTGCTTCATTATCAGTTAATAAAACAGCATTTAATCTATTTTCAATATCATATAAAACACTAGCGTAATATCTATCCACACTAGCTGCAAATTTTATGTTATTAAATGTCTGATTTGCGATAGCATCACCATCATCAATCATTGTTAAAGTATCATCAAACTCTTTAAACAGAGCTCCATAAAAAGTTAAAGCATCTGCCATAACATCTGGTCTAAATCCAGTTGTAATAAAATATCTCTTATCTTCACTTAAATTAACATTTAAATCATATGCTCCACTAGGGTAGAATGTGATAGTTTTTGTAATTGTTAAGTTTGATAAATTTTGAGTTAAAACTAATCTTTGTGGTTGATTTTTTAGAACAATCTCCTCTCTATCAGCCACATAGTTAATCTCAAATGCCTCTTTATTAAGCTCTTTATTAGATAATCTAAGCTCAAGTGGCTTTAGTACATTATCTTTAAAAAGAGGTAGTGAGTGTCCCTCTATTTGGAACTTTACACTTTTTAAATAAACTTGATTAATTCTACCTAGAGAATCTATCTCTAAATCAAAATTATCAGATACAACTTTTGCAATTATATTACTATCAACAACTGGTGCCTCTTCAACACTAGCATCACTTGCTATACTTTTAACACTAGGAGCCTCTTTCGCACTATTTTGTGTTTTATTTATATCAATGTATTGGGGTTTTGGCATCAAAAAGTCATAAGCAATAAAAAACACTATAGAGACAAGTGTTGCTAAAAGCAGTCTTTTTTGCATATCATTATTCATTAACTAACCTTTTTAAAAATATTTTTAATTACATAAAATTGATTTTTTTTCTTTGTAGGTATAAACCAGTAATCTATCTCAATTGGTTGTGACTTAAACTCTATATCATCTAGCTTACGCTTTACAATAGGATAGTCAAAACCACCTTCAAATAGTTGGTTACATTTTAAAATTCTAAATATTGAAAAAATTATTGCTTTAAGAGAGTTATTATGAAGAACTTGCCATTTTGAATACTCTGAACAGCTTGGGTAGTACCTACAGCTGCCAAAACCAATTAATGTAAAAAACTTTTGATATATTTTTAGCAAAAATAGTATTAATTTTTTCATATTGTTGCATTTAGTTTTTTTAAAGAGTATAAAAAATGTTTTTCTAAAGATAAAAATTCTATATCACTAGCTAAGTCTTTAGCTACAAATATATAAGTTCCTGATTTAAAAAAATCACAATGCTTAATAAAAAGGGCTCTTAGCCTTCTTTTAGCTCTGTTTCTCTTCACAGCTTTTCCAACTCTCTTTGAAGCTGTAAAACCTATAGACTTTAAATTATCGTGTGGCATATAAAAAGATATAAGTGTTTCTGTATGCCACTTTTTAGCTTGTTTGTAAACTCGTTGAAAATCTCTATGAGTTTTTAATTTTTGAAAATTTCTTAAACAGCTAATCTTTTTCTACCTTTAGCTCTTCTAGCTTTTAAAACTCTTCTTCCGTTTTTAGTACTCATTCTTAGTCTAAATCCGTGAGTTCTTTTTCTAGGAGTATTATGAGGTTGGTATGTTCTTTTCATTTTACTAGATTCCTTCTGGGTTTTTTAGTCGTCGATTTTAATAAAATTAAGCTTAAAGTGTTATAAATATTGCAGAAAAAAGAGGAAAAGAAGAGATTAATATAAACCGTAATTTCCATCACTTCTTTTGTAAAGAACTCTTAATTTGTCATCTAAGTCATTAAATACATAAAATTGCTTCTCACTACCTTTGAGTAATTCAAGAGCCTCTTCAACTTCCATTGGCTTATAGAGATCAAGTTTAGTTGGAACGATTTCATCATCACTTCCAAAAGCTTCTGCTTGTTCCTCTTTTACAATCTCTTGACCCTCAATCTCTTTTAAGCTAGTCACTCTATGACCAACTACTTTGTCATGATGTCTTCTAAGTACTTTTTGCGCTCTATCAATCGCTAAATCTACTGCTGAGTATAAATCTTTATCTTTTTGTTTTATAACTATTGTATTTTTATGTGCTAAATTAATAGTAAATTCTATTGCAAAACCTTTTTTACCCTTTTTCTCTTCCGCTGAAACAATAGCTCTAATTGAGATAATGTCTAAATTATATTTTTTTAGTGTCTCTACTGTATCTTGAATGTGCGTTTTTAACCCATCTGTAAGCTCTAGATGTCTTCCAACTATACTCATATTCATGATAACCTCCTTAATTTTTATCCGTATATTTATTATAACATGAATCTATCAAAAGTAAAGGAAAAAGTAAAAAAATCATTTTTCACTAAAACCCTTTTACCCACTAAAAGAGCCTTATTTAGGCACTAAAACCGATATTTAAACAAATTTTATTTAAATATATTTTTACAAAAAAATAAAAAGAGTAGAGAAAAATTTCTATATTTTTACTATATTCTTTGTAATCAATTTTTAAAAAAACTAAAATAATTGATAATTCAACTTAACATATTTTTGATATAATTTTTACAACTTTTAAAATTAGGAAAATTGAAAAAATGAGCGATTACGGAATCAACTACTGGGCAAATGATAACTTTGTTATAGATGATGGAAAAATTAAAATCAACTATAAAAGTCAACCCGCAATAATAGATATTGTTCAAAAGTTAAGAGGTGATGGCTTTAAAGGTCCTCTTTTGCTTAGATTCCCCCACTTGATAGAGAAACAGATAAAACTACTATATAGTAGTTTTAACAGAGCTAAAGAGGAGTTTGATTACAAAGGTGAATTTAAAGCTGTCTTTCCACTTAAAGTAAATCAATTTCCAAACTTCGTAAACTCTGTAATAGATATAGGCAAAAACTACGGTTATGGGTTGGAAGCTGGTAGCAAAGCAGAACTTATTTTAGCAATGGCTTATAACAACAAAAATGCCCCAATTACAGTAAATGGCTTTAAGGATAAAGCTATGATTTCACTAGGTTTTATCTGTGCAAAAATGGGACATGATATTACTCTTACGATAGAGGGTTTAAATGAGCTTGTTACTATTTTAGAGGTGGCAAAAGAGTTTGGTTCTCCCTATCCAAAAATAGGACTTAGAATCAGACTTCACACTTCAGGCATCGGAATATGGGCAAAATCCGGAGGAATGAACTCTAAATTTGGCTTAACATCAACAGAGATAATTGAAGCTATGGAGATGGTTAAAAAAGCTAATATGATAGAGCAGTTAGCAATGATTCATTTTCATATTGGCTCACAGATAAATGATATTTCACCTGTTAAAAAAGCTATCAGAGAGGCTGGAAATATCTATGCAGAGCTTATCAAATTAGGTGCTACAAATCTAAACTCTATAAATTTAGGCGGAGGTTTAGCAGTTGAATACTCACAACACGAGAGTAAATTTAGCCGAAACTACTCACTAAAAGAGTTTACAAATGATGTTGTCTATCTACTCAAAGATATATCTAGCAGAAAAGGGGTAAAAGAGCCTAATATCTATACAGAATCTGGCAGATATATATCAGCCTCTCACGCTGTCTTAGTAGCTCCTGTACTTGAGCTATACTCTCAAGAGTATGAGTTAAGTGGACTTAAATTAAAAGATAAAAACCCTGAACTCATTGAAGAGTTAAATGATTTATTTAACTCTATAAATGCTGATAATGCTCTTGAGTATCTACATGATAGTTTAGACCATATGGAGAGTCTCTTAACTCTTTTTGATTTAAGTTATATTGACTTACAAGATAGAAGTAACACAGAGATTTTAGTTAATTTAATTATCAAAAAAGTTATCTTTTTCCTAAAAGATAAACCCTATCAAGAGATTCTAAATATTCAAGATAGAGTGCAAGAGAGGTACTTAGTTAACTTCTCTATTTTTCAGAGTCTGCCTGATTTTTGGGGGCTAGGGCAGAGTTTCCCAGTTATGCCACTTGATAGATTAGATACAGCTCCAACTAGAAGTGCTTCACTTTGGGATATAACTTGCGATAGTGATGGTGAGATTGGTTTTGATGTAAATAACCCACTATTTCTACACGATGTAGATGTGGAGAAAGAGGAGTATTTTCTAGCTTTTTTCCTAGTTGGAGCCTATCAAGAGGTTTTAGGAATGAGGCACAATCTATTTACTCACCCAACAGAGGCAACAATAGATTTTGACCAACATGGTAACTATAAAATAAAAAATATAATAGAGGCTCAAAAGATTTTAGATGTTTTAGAGGATTTAGATTATGATATTGTAGATATTAAATCAAACTTAAAATCACAGATTTTAATATCTGAACATATTAAATACGAAGAGAAACAAGATATTATTAAAACTCTAAATCAATATTTAGAAGAGCATGGTTATTTAAGAACAACTACACCAAGAGAATCTAATAAAAATAGAAAGGTCTAATTTGATAGCTATAGATTTAGGCTCAAACACTATAAGAGTCTTAAAAGTTGATTGCAGTAATCAAAAGAGACTCTATAGTTTTGAGAGAGCTGTAAAGACAGCTGATAATCTTCATAAAACTAAAAAAGTTTCAAATGGAGCAAAAGAGAGAGTTATAAAAGCTCTTTTGGATTCACAAAAAGAGATAGATTTCTCTGAGGATAGAGTTGTCGCCTTTACAACAGAGGCTCTACGACAAGCTCAAAATAGAGATGAGTTTTTAGCTGATATATTAGAGCAAACAGGTGTTAGGTTTAAGATAATTAGTAGTGATTTGGAGGCATCTTTAACACTTCTCTCTGCAAAAGAGGCACTTAAAAGATTAAAAATAGAAAAAAGCTTTACTCTCTTAGATATTGGTGGAGGCTCGAGCGAGTTTACATTCTACTCAAAAGAGAAAACTATCTCAAAGAGTTTTCAGATAGGAATCGTAACAGTTGCTCAAAAGTACCAAACAAAAGAGCAAATTGAGAAAAATTTAGATTTTGAGTTTAGAGAAGCTAGAGAGTTTATAGAGCAAAACAGAGGGTTAAAGGGTGATATTTTTGTGGCAACAGCTGGAACACCAACAACAGTTGCAAATATGAAAATAGGCTTAGATTACGCTACTTATGATTATAAAAGAGTTACTGGAGTTGAGCTTAGTGTAGATGATTTAGATGAAAGTTTAGAAATTTTATTAGAATCTAGTGAAAAAGAGCAGAAGAGATTAGTAGGCGATAACCGAGCTGATTTAATCATTGCTGGTATTTTAATATATAAAAAAGTGTATGAACTTTTAGGTTTTTCTAAATCAATAGTAGTTGATGATGGATTGAGAGAGGGAATTGCTCTTGCAAAGTGTAAGGGTATTATCTAACCCTTTTTAAAAGAGTTAATAGCTACTCTCTAAATAGTAAACATTGCTTCCTGCTGATTCTTGAACATAAGTATTACTACTATTATCTATATAGTAGATATTAGTTCCTCTCACCTCTTCCACATAACTATTACTGCTACTATCTACATAATAGACGCTATCATCATTACTATTTTGTATATAAGTTTTACCACCACTATCAATACTATAATACTTCAATCCTTCAGTAGTATTTACAACATTATGTCTATCACACCCTTGCCAAGTGCTACATTTTGAAAATTTGAACTCTGTTGAAGTTATCTCTCCATCATATATATTTGTTTTATATTTATAATGCTCTTTTGTTACACAACCTGTTAAAAATATTAAAAGTAAAGGAATTAAATATAAACTTTTCATAACAATCTCCATTTTTTATTGCCAATTATACTTAAAATCGGCAAAAAATAGGTTAATTTAACCTATCGTTTTTATATATACAGTTCCTGAAAAAGTAGATATTAGATTCTCATTATGAAAAATATCCACTGCATAAGTTGCAAGTTTTCGACTTCTGTTAAGCTCTCTAGCTTTAGCTACTATCTCACCACTATCTATCGCTTTAAAATAGTCTATATTTGCATTTACTCCTAAAGCTAAATCTCCATAAGAGTTTGACGCTACTGCAAAAGCTACATCAGCTAGAGTAAAAATAGCTCCACCGTGTAGAGTATTTGCACCATTTAAGTGATGCTTTTGAATCTTCATCTTAAGCTCACAGCACCCCTTATCTATCTTTACAAGTTCAATTCCATTAAACTGGGCAAACTTATCATCTTCTAATATATTTTTAATATCCATATTAAATCAACTCCAAATTTCACTAAAATCAAAATCTATTTGACACTCTTGAAAACTAAACTCAAAAACTTCATCTCTACTCTCTAAAACTTTAGAGTATTTTTTATTTTGTAACTCAAAAACCTCAACAGATTCTTTTTTAATATCAACTAAAATATAATACTTAACACCAGCTTCTCTATATATTTCATACTTTACAAATCTATCATTTTTCTCTGTTGAGGGTGAGAGAATCTCAAAAATAATCTCTGGAGTATTCTCCACAAACTGCCCCTCTATCGATTCATTACAAACAAGCAAAACATCAGGACTTAAAACAGTGTCACTTGAGACTCTCCAATCAACTTCTTGAAAAACTTTACATTTTTGACAGTTTTTTAGATTTTTAGTGAATTCCATCATCACTTTAAAACCTGTCAACTGATGCTTTTTAACAGGCTTTGGACTCATAGCATAAGCGATTCCATCTATGAGTTCCCAATCTCCTTCCCAATGTAGATAATCATCTACACTATAGTGTGGTAGATACTCTGCTAACATTTTTTACTCCTTTGTAAAAATAGCACTAGCGTATCCCACTACTTTAGATTTATCCTCACTCACATCTGCACTAGTTCTATAATCTAAAATAGTAGGTTTTAAATCAATCTCTCTAGCTACCTCAATAGTTGCTTTTACTCCCATCATTCCACAAGCTTCAGATTTATCAATAGTTGCAATATCTAAATTTTGAAGCCCAACTAAAAAGAGATTATCGATTCTATTTGCTGTCTCCAAATCATAAAAGTGACTTAAATCTGTACTAACAACAACTAAATTATCCTCATCTTTGAGTAAAAATCCTATAAGCTCTTTAAGCTCAATCTCGTCAATATCCCCATATACAAGCTCAATAACTTTAATATCTGGAGAGTAGTATTTTAAAAATGGCATCTGTGTCTCTGTACTATGCTCTTTAAAAACTTGCTCATAAAAGTTAAGCTCAAATGACTCTTTTAAGTAGTTTAAATATGGTAAATCTACCTCTAAATCACCAAAAGGTGTCTCTATCGAATCGTAATAACCTGCACTAACTTCATTAAATCTAACACTATGACTAGGTCCTATTACGATAGCTCTTTTTCTATCTTTTACAGCTCTATAAGCTATATTTGCACTAAAACCAGAGTAGATATAACCAGCGTGTGGAACTACAATCAAATTTGGGTCTTTATCTAAAATCTCAAAACCCTCTAGCGATTCATCTACAATCTCATTACACTCTTGAAAAAACTCATCTAATACCTCATATGAGTCTGGATAAAATTTACCTTTAAAAAACGCTTCTCTTCTCATTCTACTCATTCCTTAATACATTTAAAATATCAACTTCACTCGCCTTTTTTGCAGGGTATAGTGAAGATATAAAAATAATAAAAATTGACCCTATAATCACAAATATAAAATCTAAACTATCTAAATCAACTGGCAAACGACTAACTCCATAAACATCTGCTGGTAGATTTATAATATCAAAATTCTCTAAAAGATAAAGGGCAATAAAACCAAACATTACACCAAAAATAACCCCACCTATCCCTATAATAAATCCTAAATATAGAAATATCTTTTTAACTTCACTCTTGCTAACTCCTAGCGAGAGCATAAGTGCAATCTCTTTTCGTCTATTCATAACAGTCATTAAAAGTGAGCTTATAATATTTAGTGATGCAACTAAGACAATCAACATCAAAACAATAAATAAGGCTCTCTTCTCAACCTCAATTGCTGAGAAAAAGTTACCATTTTGCTCCCACCAACCAACAACACTAACATGTCTCTCTCTTAAAAAATCTTGCAAAGGAGTAATATCTCTCATCGGCTCACTTGAGTAGACATGAATCCCATTAAATATATCGGCTGGTTCTCTTGTGACTCTCTTTATCGATTTTAAGTCTGTATAGAGATAGGATTTATCATAAGCTATCAAGCCTGAGCTAAAAGTTGATTTGAATTTAAACGATTTCATTTTTGGAATAAGAGAGAATCCACTAGCCTCTAAATCTGTAAAAATCAATCTAACTTTCTCATTTTCCGTCAAAAAAAGCTCATCTACTAAACCCTCTCCAGCGATTAATTCAAATTTACCAAAGCTTTTATTATCAATCGCCTCTGCTAAAACCTCATTTATTTGAGCTTCTCTTTGATAATCGACTCCAAAAAGCATTGCACCATTTAAAGTATCACCCTTTTTTATAATCACTTGAGATTTCACATAGGGGCTAAATTTTAAATTACTAAATTTAGATTCAAGCTCTAAAAGCAAATCTCTATCAACAACACTTGAAAAGTATTTTGGATAGATTGTCAAAGGATAATTCATTGTAAATAGCTTTTTTTGAAACTCTTTACTCATTCCGTTCATAATTGCCATCGCCACTATCAAAACCATAACCCCTACCATTACGCCCAAAAAAGCGAGAATCCCTGTAATTGATATAAATGGTTGAGCTTTATCAAATCTTAAATATCGCTTTATTATGTACTTTATTACACTCAAAAAATTGCCTTTTTTAATTTTAAATATAACATAGAATAGTTTTAAAAAATGTTATTCCTAGTAACTCACTCTACTTTCACTAAAATATAAAATTTTATTATAATAAGATTATTTTATAAAACTAATTTTATTTATAAGTCTTAATAAAGACTAAAATTTCTTTAAGAATGAAAAAAATAATTTGCTTTTTCAGATTTTTTACCTATAATTTCTCTCAAATTATAAGTTTTATATCAAAAAAATATAATTACATATTATATATAAGGAAATTTATGCATAATATTTATGACATTGCAATCGTAGGTGGTGGACCTGCTGGAATCGCCTCAGCTGTCGAAGCAGTTCTTGCTAAAATACACAATGTAGTCATCTTTGAAAAGGGTGATAATCACTCTATGACAATTAGAAAATTTTATAAAGATAAAAAGAGAGTTGATAAAGATTGGAAAGGTAAAAAAACAGACCTTTATGGAAATGTTATTTTTATGGACGGTACTAAAGAATCGACACTTGACCTGTTTGATAATATGATAGAGCATCATAACTTAGATGCAAAATTTAATACAAATATAGAACATATTGAGAAAAGAGATAATCTTTTTTATATTGAAACAGCAAACAATGAGACATTTAAAGCTAAATATGTAATTATCGCTATTGGAAATATGGGAAGACCAAACAAACCAAGATATAAATTACCAACCTCTTTGAAAAAAGTTATCGGTTTTAATTTAGAAAATGCTAAAGAAAACGAAAAAGTTTTAGTTGTTGGTGGTGGAAACTCTGCAGCTGAGTATGCTTACTTTTTAGCTGATAATAATGATACTACACTAAATTATAGAAGAGATAGCTTCTCAAGATTAAATCCAGAGAATGAAGAGCTTCTATATAAGTGTGAAAAAGAGGGTAACTTAACTCTGAAACTTGGAATCGATATTGTTGAAGTTAGTGATATATGTGGAAAAGTACAGGTAAAATATAGTGATGATTCTATTGAAGTTTTTGATAGATTAATTTACGCTATTGGTGGTGTATTGCCAACTGATTTTTTGAAAAAATGTGGAGTTGAGCTAAATGAAAAGGGTAGACCGATTTGTGATAAAAATCATGAATCATATACTGATGGTCTCTATGTTGGTGGTGATGTAGCAGCACACTTTGCAAGTTCTATCGCATCATCTCTAAATCATGCATATACAATTATTGCTCATATTAAAAAGAAATTATAAATATAGCAAAAACTATATAAACTGCAATATTATGAGTTTAATCACAATATTAAGTCATACCCGTACTTGATACGGGTATCCATCTTTTTTAATATAAGATAGATTACCCAATCAAGTTGGGTAATGACAAATACTTT
>Ga0193959_1000012_pt1 | contig 92840 bp, 76 predicted proteins | sample FB_2_MG_FD_140333 | JGI IMG/M metagenome (GOLD analysis project Ga0193959, IMG submission 140333) | Microbial mat bacterial communities from the Broadkill River, Lewes, Delaware, United States - FB_2_MG | ecosystem: Environmental > Aquatic > Freshwater > River > Microbial mats | place: USA... | reverse complement strand
TTCATTGAAAAAGATCAATTACTCGTGCATACACATGACTTCTTAGATGCTTCGCCAAAATACCCACTAGGGAGCTGGCGCTGGGATGAGTGGCATAAAAAAGAACCCGTTATTACATAGGGTCGAGATAGGGCCGCGGTATTGTTGCGAAGAGAGCTTGTTAGAACCAAGTCGTTTCTGTTAGTGTCTCACTCAGAAAAGGCTTGATTCTTTTTACACGAATAAATTCAATATCACTAGGTTCTGACTGTTGTTATGCCTATAAAACTGTGCCTATAAGATTGTGCTTAAGTGTTGAACTTAATGTGGCCTCACAGTAGGTCAATAAAGGATCAATCAGTGAATCTCTTCACAAAAATAATCCGATAGCTCTACACATACATAACCCAGCTCTCGCTGACAGGTTTGTGTATCGCCACGGCCTAATGCCAAATAGGCAGAGTCAGTTAGCTGGTTTACGTGTTTCAATAGGGCTTCACTTTCCTGTAGTCGTCGGTGTAACGCTTGCAGCTTCAAGGTGCTGTCGTCAAAATCTTCGTGAATCTCATTATTCGCTAAGGTTTTATTATCCATAGTGATCACTCCAGTGTTACTGGTACTGCCTCAATGTAGCGGTGTCTCTCATACGATGCATTGTGCTTATCCGATCACCGCAGCAAGAGCAACATTGCCACCCATTTACAATACTGATTCATTAATGAAAACGTTTTTATCGAAAATCCTCAATAACAACAAGTCACTACAGATAAAAGGCGATATTTAGCAGCTGCATGACACTAAATGCCCCAAAACCTGTACGATAAGCGAAAATAGTACGTTTTCAGTGGTTGATAATGCCGTTGCATTGCAGCATAACGATATTATCATGGCGATTTAGAGTATAGACTAGATGTTTGGGGGCAACGTAAAAAGCCGTAAAATGTGACTAATCATCAGTAGTCTCGAAACTGTCTAGGGTTTCTTGTAAGGCCAGCCAGGTATCTTCTTGTTGGGCGATTTGCTGTCGCAGGGTGATTTGTTCGTCGAGTAATTGTTTTAGCGTCGCTTTGTTATTTTCAGTATACAGGTTCTCATCGGCGAGTTGTGTTTCAAGGGTGGTGAGTTGTGTCTGTGCCCGCTCTAAGGTTTTTTCTGCGGCCTTTAGCTGATTTGTGATTGGGCGCAGCTTTTCTCGGCGGCTGGCCTCTTGCTGGCGTTGCATTTTTTTATCAATTTTGGCGGGTGAAACCGCTGTATCAATAGTGGTGTTATCAGTGGTTGAGGGGCTGTTGTTATTATCTTGTAAATAACGTTGATAATCGCCTAAATCACCTTTAAAGCTCGTGAGTTTTCCATCACCTATTAAATAAAACTCATCAACGGTGTTTTTCAGCAGATGCCGGTCATGGGAGATAACCACCAGAGCGCCATTATAGGATTGTAAGGCGACGGTGAGCGCGTGGCGCATGTCTAAATCTAGGTGGTTCGTTGGCTCATCAAGTAGTAGTACATTGGGTTTTTGCCAGACGATAATAGCCAGTGCCAGCCTTGCTTTTTCACCGCCAGAAAACGGCGCTATAGGTTCAAGTGCTTTTTCGCCATGAAAATTAAAGCCCCCTAAAAAATCTCTGATAGATTGCTCTGTCGCTGTAGGTGACAGTCGTTGCAGGTGTAAGATGGCACTGGCACCAAGGTCGAGGGATTCCAGCTGGTGCTGGGCAAAATAGCCTACCTGTAGGTGTTCACTCACGGTATGCTCACCGTCTAAGAGTGGAATATCACCCACGAGCGATTTAATAAAGGTCGATTTACCCGCTCCATTAAAACCGAGTAACCCTAGGCGCATACCCGGTTGTAAGCTGAAATTCACCGCGCTTAAAATTGTATGCTCACCATAGCCCATAGCCGCGTTGTGTAAATGAATCATAGGATTAGCGGCTTTATTATTCTCTGCAAAATTGAATGAGAAGGGCGAATCAATATGTGCAGGGGCAATTTTTTCCATGCGGGCTAATTCTTTGACCCGGCTTTGCGCCTGTTTTGCTTTGGTTGCTTTGGCTTTAAAGCGGTTAATAAATTGTGTGACTTCTTTAATGCGTTGTTGTTGCTTCTCGAAGCTGGCTTGTTGTTGGGCTAAGCGCTCGGCTCGCTGGCGCTCAAAGGCAGAGTAGTTACCGCTGTAGTGGTTGATCAATTGTTTGTCGATATGAAAAATATCATCAGCAATATTATCGATAAAATCCCTATCGTGAGAAATAAACAGCAGGGTGCCTGGATAGCTACTTAACCATTGCTCTAGCCACAAGGTGGCATCTAAGTCTAGGTGGTTGGTCGGCTCATCGAGCAGTAATAAGTCTGAGGGGCACATCAGTGCCTGGGCTAAATTGAGTCGAATACGCCAACCACCGGAGAAGTCTTTGACAGGACGTGTTAGTTGCGATTGGGTAAAACCGAGCCCGTGCAATAGTTGTTCTGCGCGATGGTTTGCGCTGTAGCCATCGAGAGTCTCTAAGTCGGCATAAGCCTTAGCGAGGCCATCATTGTCGTGTGTGGCCTCTGCTTGGGCTATAGCATGCTGTGCTTTGCGCAATGCCTTATCACCATCAATGACATAGTCGACGGCAGAGGTGCCACTGGCGGTCACCTCTTGGGCCATATGGGCGATACGCCATTGCCTTGGTATGTCAATACTACCCCCATCAGGGGTTAATTGAGTCAAGAGCAATTGAAACAGGCTAGATTTACCACAGCCATTAGCGCCAATAATACCCACTCGTCGCTGGGGATAAACCGTGCCGTTGGCATTGTCTAACAAGCGGTAAACGCCCCGCTGGAGGACAATATCCTTAAGTGTAATCATGGTAAGTCTCTTATGTAAGCTTGTTGCAGGCAGTGCCACTAGCAAGGCGCGCTATTCTAGCAGGAACCTTGAGTGAAGTTTATCGCCACTGTGATTTTATTGAGAGTAATAGCCGGTGTTCTCGTTATTCCTGTAGCGTAGCTGCTAGCAGTGATTGCGTGTAAGGGTGTTGCGGTGTATTTAATACCTCAGTGGTATCGCCGCGCTCAACAATTTCGCCGTGACGCATGACGATAATACGATGGCTGATCACTTTAATTACCTGCACATCATGGCTGATAAAAACATAACTTAATTGGCGTTGTTGTTGTAGCTTGCGCAGTAAGTCAATCACTTGTACTTGAACTGCACGATCTAACGCGGAGGTCGGCTCATCGAGAAAGACTATCTTAGGGTCGAGAATCAGTACTCGTGCAATTGCAATACGTTGTCGCTGCCCGCCAGAGAATTCGTGGGGGTAACGGTGGCGGGTTTCAGGTTCAAGCCCTACCTCAGTCATAATATCAATGACCTTTTTGTCGATGGCCTCCGGTGTTAAGGCAACATGCAGGCTAAGCCCTTCACTAATGATCTGTTTAACACTCATGCGTGGGCTAAGACTGGCGAAGGGGTCTTGAAATACTACCTGAACATCGCGTCGCAATGGTTTTATGTCTTTTTCTTTGTAGCTATGCAGTGGGTGTTGTTGATAATAAATTTCCCCGTGAGAGTGCAGCAGGCGCAACATAGCCAGCGCTAGTGTTGATTTTCCTGAGCCGCTTTCACCGACAATGCCCAAGGTGGTTCCCATAGGAATATCAATAGAGAGTTGCTTTACGGCATGAAATACATCGGTAGGCTTACCAAAGAGTGGCTTTTTGCGTACAAAATCAACACACAGCTCGTGTGTTTTCATAATGGAGTCGCGCGTATCTATGGGGGTTGTTAAGGCAACGGGTGTACCACCGGGGCGGCTGTTAAGCAGCATTTTTGTATAGTTATCTTTCGGTGTATTAAACAGCGTATTAGTCGGTTCTATTTCAACCAGCCTGCCTTCATTCATAACCGCGACACGGTCGGCAAAATGTTTAACGACACCAAGGTCGTGGGTGATCAGTAAAATACCCATTTGGTGTTGTTGTTGAATTTCTCGCAGTAGCAGTAAAATTTCTTTTTGTACCGTAACATCTAAGGCAGTGGTAGGCTCATCGGCAATTAACAGCTCGGGCTCGTTGGCCAGTGCCATTGCGATCATTACTCGCTGTCGCTGCCCACCGGATAATTGGTGGGGGTAAGCACTCAAGCGTTGCTCGGGCTCTTCAATATGTACTTTGCGTAACAGTTCAAGGGTGCTCTCTCTTGCCTGCGCGTGGTCGAGCCCCTGATGAATTTTTAGCACTTCACCAATTTGCTTCTCCACGCTGTGTAATGGGTTTAGCGCTGTCATCGGCTCTTGAAAGATCATGCCAATACGGCGACTGCGCAGCTTTTGTACCTCTTTCATCGGAAGGGCTAACAGATCCTGGTCGTCAAAGGTGATACTACCTGATGGGTGAAAAGCCATTGGGTAGGGGAGCAGCCGCATAATAGAATGGGCCGTCACGGATTTACCTGAGCCTGATTCGCCCACCAGTGCTAATGTTTCACCACTGTGAATAGTAAAGCTTACGTCTTTAACAACATTTGTTGTCGCAGTGCCTTGTTTGAACGATACCGATAACTGATTCACACTCAGTAGTGACTTCATAACCATAGTGCCTTATCCGGTAATCAAACGTGGGTCGAGTGCATCGCGTACCCCTTCGCCGATAAACACCAGCAAAGTGAGCATTAATGAGATGACACTAAATGCGGTAATGCCTAACCACCAAGCGTGGGTATTGCTTTTGCCTTGTGAGGCAAGTTCACCCAATGAGGCTGAGCCTGGCGGTAATCCAAAACCTAAAAAGTCGAGTGCTGTCAGCATGGTGACGGCGGCGGTGAGAATAAAAGGCATCATGGTGAGTGTAGCGACCATCGCATTAGGGAGAATATGGCGTCGCATCAGCACTGTATCACTCACACCTAATGCTTTAGCGGCACGTACATAATCAAGGTTGCGGCCACGTAAAAACTCCGCGCGCACAACGCCCACTAGTTGAGTCCAGCTAAACAGCAGCATAATACCCAGTAACCACCAGAAATTGGGTTTAATAATACTGGCTAAAATAATAAGCACAAACAGCTGTGGCAACCCGCCCCAGATCTCTAGTAAACGCTGGCCGTATAAATCAATTTTACCGCCGTAAAATCCCTGTATAGCCCCTACTATTACGCCGATAATACTGCTGCCAACTGTCAGTGCCAAGGCAAAGAGTATTGATACTCTGAAGCCATAAAGAACCCGTGCCATCACATCGCGGGCTTGGTCGTCAGTGCCCAGCCAGTTTTGCCCACTCGGTGCAGAGGGAGCCGGTTTGGGTAAATCGGCAATATGCGTGTCATAACTGTAGGGAATAGGGGGCCATATTGCCCAACCTTTGGTGTTAATTAGGTCGATGACATAAGGGTCTTTATAATCGGCCTCTGTATCAAAGTCACCGGCAAACGTGGTTTCAGGGTAGGATTTTAATACAGGGAAGTACCAGTGATTGTCATAGTTCACCACAATAGGCTTGTCGTTGGCAATAAACTCGGAAAACAACGACAAGCTAAATAATACGATAAAAATACCCAAGCTCCAACTGGCGCGGCGATTGTGTAAAAATACACGTAGACGTCGCTGATTGACGGGTTTTAATCGGTGAAAAAACGACGTGTTTTGAATAGATAACATAAAGGCGCTTTACCGGCTTTCAAAATCAATGCGGGGGTCGACAAGTACATACACTAAATCAGATATTAAATTGATCACTAAACCAATCAGCGTAAAAATAAACAACGTGCCAAAGATAACAGGGTAGTCGCGGTTTAATATGGATTCAAAGCCTAGTAACCCCAACCCATCGAGAGAGAAAATAACCTCAATGAGCAGTGAGCCGGTGACAAAAATACTGATAAACGCACTGGGAAAGCCCGCGATAATAATGAGCATGGCATTGCGAAATACATGCCCGTAGAGTACTTGCCTTTCTTCTAACCCTTTTGCTCTAGCGGTTTGTACATACTGCTTATTGATTTCATCGAGAAATGAATTTTTAGTCAGCATGGTTAAGGTGGCAAAACCCCCGATAGTGTAGGCGATTAAGGGTAGGCATAAGTGCCAAAAATAATCGGTGATCTTTCCCCACACAGAGAGTTCATCAAAGTGGTCAGAGGTGAGCCCACGCAGCGGAAACCAATCAAAAAAACTACCGCCTGCAAAAATTACAATTAAACCAATAGCCAATAAAAACCCCGGGATGGCATAGCCGATAATAATGATGCTGCTGGTAGCGACATCGAAAGTGCTGCCGTGGCTGACAGCTTTGCGGATGCCCAACGGTATTGAAATCACATAGATAATCAGTGTGCTCCAAAGCCCCAAAGAGATAGAGACTGGCATTTTCTCCAGGATTACATCAATCACGCTAACACTACGAAAAAAGCTATCACCAAAATCGAAATGCAGATAATTCCAAACCATGGTACCAAACTGTTCACTCAAAGGTTTATCAAAACCATATTGCTTGTTGAGTTTATCGATAATATCTTCATCGAGACCTTGCCGACCCCGATAGCTGCTGGTATCGGCTTGTGTGCTGGCGCCAATGTCGCCACCGCCGCCACCGACACGGCTGGTGCTACCTTGTGCATCGTGGCCTTCTAGTTGAAATATTAACTGTTCTACCGGTCCACCAGGTGCTGCTTGTACAATGGCAAAATTTAACAGCAAAATACCAAATAAGGTCGGTATGATCAGTAACAAACGACGCAGTATATAAGTGCCCATAAATCAGTGCTTATTTATTGTTAGTCGATGGGTTTTTGATAGCCGCAGCCTTTTGTGGGTCGTACCACCAGGTGTAAATACCTGTGGTGTTGTTGCGGTCAAACGCCGGAGGTGTTTCAGGCATACTGAATTTATTCCAATAGATGAGGCGGTTAACCGGAATGTACCACTGTGGTACGACAAAATGGTGGTGTAGGAGTACCCGATCAAGTGCACGGGTACTATAGACGAGATCTTCTCGTGATGAGGCTTTTATTACCTGGGTAATCAGCGCATCAATAACCGGGTTTTTAATGCCCATTAAATTGCGGCTACCTGGTATGTCAGCTGCTTCACTGCCCCAATAACTTTGTTGTTCATTGCCCGGCGATTCACTTTGCCCGTAAGAGAATACCATGGCGTCGTAGTCAAATTCACGCATACGGTTAATATATTGAGAGGTATCAACCAGCCGTATTGAAGCGTCGATACCCAAGCGCTTTAAGGCTTTTATATAGGGGTTAACAATACGTTCAAACGCCGGTGATACCAATAAAAACTCAAGGCTAACGGCCTTTCCTTGCGGGCTTATAAGTTTGTCGTCAACAACACGGTAGCCGGCTTTATCCAAGATATTCTTGGCGACACGCAAGTTGGTGCGATTGCGCCCGGAGCCATCGGTACTGGGGAGCACATAGGGCATTGTAAAGACACTTTTGGGGAGCTGATCGCGGTAGGGTTCGAGAATCTCAAGTTCACGGCCTGTTGGCACACCGGTTGCTGCAAATTCACTGTTAGAAAAATAACTGTTATTGCGGGTGTAGGCACCGTAGAAAAGCGCTTGATTAGACCATTCAAAATCAAACGCATAATTCATGGCTCTGCGCAGCTCGATATCATTAAAGGGCGTGCGGCGCTGATTAAAAATAAAGGCTTGCAGGCCTGCATTAGCCGTATGTTTAACCTCTGCCTTTTTCATGGTGCCATTTTTAATCGCCGGGAAATTATCTGAGTAGGCAGTCGCCCAAGTTTTAGAGTTGTTTTCGATACGATAGTCATAATCACCACCTTTAAAGGCCTCTGTGGCCACATTGCCATCGCGGTAGTAGGTGACGCTTATCTCATCGAAATTGTAAAGCCCGCGCCTGACTGGCAGCGCGCGCGCCCAGTAATTAGCATCGCGGGTAAAGGTGATTTTACGGCCCGCATCTATCGATTTAATACGGTATGGCCCACTACCTAAGGGGATATCAAGGCTGCTTTTTTCAAAGTCACGCGTCTCCCAATAGTGCTTAGGTAGTATAGGTAATTGCCCAACGGTTAAGGCGAGCTCTTTATTATTGGGGTTGTTGAATGAAAATTTGACCTTATGCGGGCCAAGTGCCTCAACATTATCTACCTCGGCATAATAGAGGCGGTAGTGAGGGTTACCTTTTTCGACCAGTAAATTAAAAGTGTAAACCACATCGTCGGCAGTCATTGCGGTGCCATCATGAAACTTGGCCTCGGGGCGTAGATGAAAGATAACCCACTGGCGATGTTCTGGGTACTCAATGGTGTGGGCGACCAAGCCATAGAGAGAGAAGGGCTCATCGGCTGCGCCAACCATTAATGAATCATACAATAGCCCTAGATTATCGGCCGTATTGCCCTTGATAATATACGGGTTAAGGCTGTCAAAGGTGCCTTGACTGTTTAGTCGCAAATGCCCACCGGTTTTTGCCTTGGCTGAGGTGTAGTCAAAGCGTTTAAAAGTCGCGGAGTATTTGGGGGTGCCGTGCATGGCAATACCATGAGCGCGAATGATATTCGAGTCGTTGGTTGTTGCCGGTGAGCCGGCGGCATAGCTAAGTGACGAGGATAAGCAGTAGATGACTAACAGCAACAATAGGGCTGGGTGCATAAAATAGGGCTCTTATTTCGTGGTCTATACTGTGGTTAAGACTCACAATTATACGAATAGTTTATTGTTATGGAACAGTATCCTAATCATTCTGCCTGTAAGTGGTGATAATTGTTACGTTTTGCCTGTTTTTTGAACAAAAAAGTACTGCTCTTTGCCACTTATTGGCAGGGTTACAGCAGTGTCTATGATAATGGTGTTGATGGCAATCATCCAGGTGCCTTTTTTACTGTTGCATTAAATGGTGACAAACAGCACTAAACTGCCTCAACACAACCAACATAAAGATAGTTATCTATGCCTATTAAAGGAACTGAAGCCTGGATTGCCAAGCTAAGCACCATTGAAATGCCTGCGTTGTCCAGTGTTGTTAAGGAGTTGACGATACTCACCGGTGATGATGAAACTGATATCAACCAACTCGCCGAGGCTATTTTAAAAGATGCCCACCTGACCTCTCAGATATTGCGCTTGGCCAATACGATTCAATACAATCCCGGTAATGCCTCGGTAAATACGATCAGCCGGGCTATTGTTCTGATTGGCTTTTCGGGGGTGAAAGCAGTTTGTATCTCGCTGATGCTGATTGAGTCGCTATTGGTTAAATACCCGCGAGAACAGCTTCTGGCCGCTATGGCCCAAGCATTTCATGGCGCAGCCCAGGCAAAAGCCATGACTGCCCACCTGTCAAATGAAGCCCGCGAAGAGGTGTTTGTTGCGGCACTGTTGTATAACTTAGGTGAAATGGTTTTTTGGGCCTATGGAGGCAGTAGTGCAGATAACCTTGATGATAAAATGACAGGCTGTCTCGATTCCCCTCAAAAGTTGATCGAAGAGCAATTGGGTACCAGCTTTAAGACGCTCTCGCAAGAGCTGGGAAAGGCGTGGCACTTAGGTGACACGCTACAAGAGGCCTTAGGTGGGTCTCGAACTGTGTCGCCCGAGGTGCAAGCTGTCAGGTTAGGGGAGGCCATTAGCCGTTGCCCGACCAGTGATTGGGGAACTCCAAAGGCAGAAAAATTACTCAAAATGATTGCCCGTTATACCCAGCAGCCATTGTCTGAGACAAAAAAAATGGTCAAAGATGCCACCGAAAGTGCAGCAATCGTTGCACAGGAATACGGTGCTGCAAAAGTATGCCACCTCATACCTTCTACTCAAACAGGGCTTGTGCCACCGGCGAAAAATACCTCTAGTATTTTAACCGCTGACCCGCAACTACAACTGAAAATTCTACGTGACTTAGTTGCTGCTGTATCAGAACGATTAGATGTAAACACGGTGTTTCAGATGGTTTTAGAAGGTATGCATCGTGGTATCGGGTTGGAGCGCGTACTGTTGGCTTTTTTTCAAAAAGACCAGCTGCGCGCTAAGTATGTGCTCGGTCAAGGCACTGCCGCTTGGCGAAAGCGCTTTGTCTTTGCCCAGCAACCGCTCAAGGAGACTATCTTTAGTTATGGTATTAAGCAGCAGCGCCCTGTGTGGTTTGGTCGCAGTGATACTGTCAATGACGAGTCACTCTATAGTGACGAGGTAGTCGCTATTATGGGGAAACACCCTGCGTTTGTCGGCGTGCTGCGTATTAACAACCGCAATGCCGCTTTATTCTATGCCGACAGGGGCTCATCGGGTGAATCACTATCTGCTGAGCAATTTGATGCCTTTAGCCATTTTTTGATGCAGGCACAGATGAGCTTGCAGGCAATGGCAGGTCAATTAAGTCAATAAACCGCTGTTAGGTTGTCTATAAGCTATTTTTGTTCACGCATGTTTTCGCAGGTGGTGTTTAATAGCCCCTATCGCGGCGCTATATTCTTTGTGGATGTTAGCATGCCGATTAATAATGTGCCCAGAACTAATAAGCATATCTTATTAAGTAATATCTATTACTGATTTATCATTCTTGTACACGCTGTTTATGATGACACTCTTTGTTGCTATCAGGCACTAGAAAAATAAAACTATCCAATGAGCAAAACAGATTAGATTATTTTCACGTTTAATCTAGTTGTTAATAAAGTGCCTCATAGTGTTAGCCTGATTGTTTTCAATAGTTGGCAAGATTAAAAGGAATTTTCGTATTTAATAATAAAGAGTCTTCGGAGGACAATAAATGGACGCGAATAATATACCTCTATCTAATGATAGTACCGATAACCGTGTTGGTAGCAATAGCAGTATCGGCACGTCAAAAGAGTCAATAATGTCTGGGGTTGACTTAAGTGTATTTATTATCAGCGCAAGTGTTATCGTTTTGTTTTCTATATTAGCGCTTTATGATATTGAAATGATGTCTGCATGGGTAAATACCGGGTTTGCTATATCTACTAAGTTATTTGGTGCTTATTGGCAATTGTTATTGCTAACTACATTTTTTATGGGTTTATATCTTGCATTAGGACGCACGGGATCTGTTGTATTAGGAGGTATTAGCTCACCTGAGATTTCTACATTCAAATGGATCTCGGTTATTATGTGCACCTTGCTTGCTGGTGGTGGTGTTTTTTGGGCAGCCGCAGAGCCGATGGCTCATTTTACCTCGCCACCTCCGTTGTTTGGCGGCGAAACCGGTACGCACCAGGCTGCTTATAACGCATTGGCGCAAAGCTTTATGCATTGGGGATTTTTAGCCTGGGCTATTTTAGGTAGCTTGACCAGTATTGTCTTCATGCATCTACATTACGATAAAGGTTTACCCTTAAAACCCCGCACACTACTTTATCCTGTTTTTGGTGAAAAAATATTACACAGCCGTTTAGGTGCGGTCGTTGATGCTTGTTGTGTGCTTGCTGTCATTGCCGGTACGGTTGGACCGGTTGGTTTTTTGGGGTTACAGGTAAGCTTTGGGCTTGAGAAATTATTTGGTATTCCCAATGTTTATATTACACAGGTGACGATACTTATCGGTTTAATTGTGCTGTATACCTTGTCAGCAGTTAGTGGTGTTAATAAAGGCATTCAAATAATGAGCCGTTTTAATATTATACTGGCCATGTTGTTAATGTTGTTTATCTTAGTGTTTGGCCCTACTGCCTTTATTTTTGATAGTTACATCCACTCATTTGGACTCTATATTAATAAATTTATTCCTATGGCAACTTTTCGCTCTGCGCCTGGTTGGTTAGACTGGTGGACGGTATTTTTCTGGGGCTGGTTTTTAGGTTATGGCCCATTGATGGCGATGTTTGTTGCACGTTTGTCCCGCGGTCGTACTATCCGTGAAGTAGTGATCATGATCTCTGTTATTGCCCCGGTGCTGACGTGCTTTTGGTTTACCATTGTTGGCGGCACAGGTTTGTATTATGAGTTGGCTGAGCCCGGCGTTATCTCTGTACCTTTTACTGGGTTCAATTTACCGGCAGCACTATTATCCATTACAGAGCAATTACCGATGGGTTTTATTATCTCCTTTTTGTTTCTTTTGCTCACTACGGTGTTTGTGGCAACAACGGGCGACTCTATGACTTACAGTGTCTCTATGGTAATGACTGGCACTGACAACCCACAACCTGCTATACGTATATTTTGGGGCGTTATGATGGGCGTTGTAGCGGCATTGCTGATCTCTATAGGCTCTGGAGGCATCACTGCACTGCAATCTTTTATTGTGATTACGGCCGTTCCTGTTTCACTGATTCTACTGCCTTCTATCTGGAGCGCACCAAAAATTGCCCACCAAATGGCCAAAGACCAAGGGCTTTAACCGAGATAAGGTTTGATCTTTTAGCAAACCTTATCTGCGCATTCTACTTTAATCCTATATGTTCAATAGCTTTCTCGAAAGGGACGGCATCTCTATCACTTTTTAATGAGAATTATAATAATGAAAAAACATATTAATGCCATTCTGATGGCCTCGCTTATATCTACCCCTGTCATTGCTTATGCCGAGGAGAGTTTATTTAATCCCTATGCGAGTATCCGTGTACAACTACAAGACGATAGCGAAGATACCTTAGAATACAAGGATAACTTTTCACGTTTAGGAGCCTATGGCGGTACGATGATTACCGACACCATTAAAGCGACCTATAATGTTGAGTTTCGTTTATCGACAGGTGATGGTTCTTTTGCTGGTAATGACAGTCGTGCCCGGTTAGCCAATATTGGCTTTGAGGGTAGTTTTGGGTCTTTATTAATCGGTAAACAATATTCACCACTGTGGAATTACACGGATAATGCGATTGATATTTTATCAGATGTTGACGAGTCAGCAGGGTGTACTCATGAATCGACGGGTGTTATTTGCCATACGCATCGCTTTGGGTTATTTGGCCAAGATGAAGCGGGTAATAATCACTATGTTGAGTTGTTACGGCCTGATCGCGCCATCACCTATACCACACCTGAACTAGGTGGTTTTCAGCTCGCCGCCATGGCTGTGCTGAACAATGGCGATATAAAAGCAAATGCTGCGGGTACGGATAATGAAAAGCTGGTGGGCTATAACGTGGCGGTAAAATATGCTATCGGCAATATTGTATTATCGGCCTCTCGCTTTGATGTCACCGCATTTCAAGGTGAAAATAAAGTTGATGCGCTACAGTTGGCTTACAATCATGGCCAGTGGAGCCTGGCCGCACATTATCAAAAATCCAATGACCAGCGTTTTTATCAAGGTGCTGAAATAGTTGAAGAGAAAGTGATGGAATTATACGCAGGGTATCAATTTAATACGTTGAAACTACAAGGTACTTTTGCTGATGTTGCACTGGATGCACCTAGTGGCTTAACTGTTGATGCAAATCGTATGACGATAGACCTTGTTTACCCTCACAAAAAGGGTAGCTTCTATATACAGTATAACACTTGGGGGAGTGAGGCTGAAGAGACTTTTGATGCGACTGATTTGTTGGCGATTGGTTATCGTCTAGATCTTTAATCGACGCTACAAACTAAAGGCACAACCTATCCTCATTTTACTGCCATAACACGTATTGTTGTTATGGCAGTGCTGCTGATTAATCAATCAATATGTGCGTAAACAATCATCTCTACCCACATTTCTTCTCGGGCGAGTGCTGAAATAACCATGGCTGCTCTGTTGGGGTAGGGGGCTGTAAAGTACTCAGCGTACACTTTATTCACCGGTGCAAGGTGCTCTGTTGCAGTGACATAAATTAATACTTGAGTAATATCATCCATGGAGCCGCCTGCGGCGACCATCGTTTGTTTTAAATTCTCTAGTGTTTGCCTCGCTTGAGCCGCCGCTCCACCTTCGACCACCTTACCATTAGTATCAATAGGTATTTGTGCAGTATACAACGCTCCATTAGCGAGTGTTGCCCATTCAAGAGGTGCGCGACTTACAGGCAGGCCTGTGTCAATGACTGTTTTCATTGCTATCTCCAATACAGTGAATAAATGTGACGGCATTGTCGACGTAAACACATATTTGAACTAATGAAATAAATCTATTAATGAATCAGAATTACTGATCAATAATAACGGACAGGTATGTTATTTAGTTCAGTATCAGAATGGCTTTGGTCAGTACAATAAGGCCAGCTATTAACGATAATAAACTCGCTACTGGTTTTAGGTAGTGTGCTTTAAAATGTTTATCCAGAAATACAGAGGCAATAAAACCAATGGCCACTGCGGGTAATAAAGGTACGGTTAACTGCCACTGTGTGTAGCTATAGTGCCCGGATAAAACCAGCAATAACAATGATATTACTGTACCTACAAGAAAAAATAAACCTAATTCAGAGCGTGCCTGAGTAGGGTGTCTATATTGATAAACGAGAGCCATAGGTGGGCCGCCAATTGATGTGGTTGTTCCCATGAGCCCAGAAAAGAAGCCACCTATAAACAAACTGTGTTGCGAGTAGGGTATTTTAATCTGTCGATAAGTCAACAATACAGAGGCAATAATAATAATTGCAAAGCCAATAGAAAAAAAAGTCCTAGGTAGTAAGCTTAAAACATAAATGGCTAGCATAGAACCGAGTGCTCTACCCAGCAGGGCCACTTTTACATTGAGCCAATTAATTTGGTAACGATAGCGCAAGGTATTGAATATTGATAATAATAATCCAAAAAAGAGAATAGGTCCTGGTAGATAGCCCGGATCGATAAGAATTAATAACGGAGCGGCAACAATGGCCATGCCAAATCCAATTAGACCTTGTAGGGCAGTACCCAAGGTGACGATGCATAATGCAAGTATAAGAAAAAGTGGCTCACTTAGCATAGTCGTTAGTCTGTGTTGGCATAGTGTATGTTACGGTTGTTAAGGCGTGTAGGGTTTATAGTCGGCTGCGCTATTTACCATCAGGCGAGCCGTTGAACTAACGGGTTTGGCTTTTTTTAAAATCAGCAAGAATTGTCGAATTGTAGAGTGTCATTAGCCCAAGCTCTTTGGCCAGCGAAGGGATGCGAGCATCTAAGGTTTCTAACATGGCCTCAGCAGCGGGTGATAATGTTGCCTGTTTGCGGGTGATTAAACAAATGTCGCGGGTTTCAATCGGGCCAATTAATGCACGTGATACCAGCTCGTCACTGGATCTTGGAATAGCAAGTGAAGGCAATGATGTGACGCCTATATTGCAGCGTAACATTGCCAATAGTGTGGTGATAGTATGAAAGTCCAATTTAGGCGCGCCAATATATTTGCGTACAGGCAATGAGTAGCTAATGCCTGTGTCTAAAAATTTTTCCTGCGCGAGGGATTGCCACTCGATAGGGGTATTGTCTTTTGCCAGAGGGTGGTCACGATGGCACACTAATTCAAAGGTATCACGCAAGATAGGCATAAAAGTAAGTTCTTGATTGGGTTGCCAAAAACTACCAATACCAAAATCGACTTCATTGCGCTCAATGCGCTGTTGCACACCTTGTGAATTATCATCATAGAGATGTAGACAAATGCCCGGATAATCTTGATTAAAGCGGGTGATGATATCGGGTAGTACACTATTGGCCACAGAGGGCAGTGTTGCAATACTAACATGCCCGCTGCGACGTTCTGCCGTTGCTCGTAAATCGTGAATAGCGGTATCAAAATCGCGCACTAAGCGCTCGGCGACAGGAATAAAATTGTTGCCTTCAACTGTAGGTACTACACGCCTTGTGGTTCGCTCTAATAGCTTAAGGCCAATAAATTCTTCTAATTGTTTGATCGCTAAGGTTATCGCAGGTTGTGTGCGGGCGAGTGTATCAGCTGCACGATTAAAACTACCTTCTTGAGCAACAACAATAAAGGTTCTTAGATGGCGAAGGGTAATATTTAAATGTTTGATGGTGCACCCCTGTATGAACATTGTGAAACTAATGATCGATAGCACTACCATAGCATGACTATTGCAAATTATATATATGGAAAGCTTATCAATAGATATGAAATGCTAATTGGATTTATTGGCACAGTTTCTTGACAATAGTCGCAATAGTCAACGCAACTTGATAGTAGTAAAAGTTGGTGATAATAGTGCTCAACATAATAAATAATCAGGAGTTTGCATGTCAGATCAAGTACATGGTCATTACATCAATGGTGAATGGGTAAGCAGCCAGGAAACCAATCGCAATATTAATCCATCAGACACCAATGACATTGTGGGTTTATATGCTCGTGGCAGTGCTGCTGATTGCCAGCACGCCATCGAAGCCGCGAATACGGCGGTATCTGAATGGGCTTTTAGTGGTTTGGAAGCACGCAAAGCTGTATTAGATAAAATTGGTGCAGAGTTGATTGATCGCGCCGAAGAGATCGGCCGTCTTTTATCTCGCGAACAAGGTAAAACGCTGGCTGAGGGTAAAGGTGAAGTTTATCGTGCTGGGCAGTTTTTTCAGTACTATGGCGCTGAGGTCTTACGACAGATGGGCGAGAGTGCAGACTCTGTGCGCCCGGGTATTGATATTGAGGTTCGCCGCGAAGCGCTAGGAGTTATTGGCATTGTTACACCTTGGAATTTCCCTATAGCAGTAGCCGCTTGGAAAGTCGCACCGGCGATTGCATTTGGTAATGCCGTTGTTTTAAAACCCGCCGACCTAACCCCTGGCAGTGCTTGGATTTTAGCGGAGATTATCAGCCGTAGTGGATTACCCCGTGGTGTATTTAACTTAGTGATGGGGAGTGGTCACGCTGTAGGTGAACATTTGTGTACATCACCTGATGTGCAGGCAATTACCTTTACGGGCTCTGTCAATGTTGGTCGCCACATTGCGACTAATGCTGTTAAGAATATGGCACGTATACAGCTGGAAATGGGCAGCAAGAATGCCTTGGTTGTGCTTGATGATGCCGATATTGATGTTGCCGTACAATGTGCCATCAGCGGTGCTTTTTTTGGCACAGGACAAAAGTGTACCGCATCGTCTCGTTTGGTCGTACAAGCGGGCATTCACGATAAATTTGTTGAAAAAATGCAAGCGGCCATGAACGAGCTTGTCGTGGGGCCTGCGCTTGATCCCGGTTCGCACATTGGCCCCGTGGTAGATGCTAAACAGCTTGAGCAAAACTTAGCGTATTTACAGGTTGCTAAAGAGTGCGGCGCGCAATTGGTACAAGGCGGTGAGGTATTAACGCGGGGAACTCCGGGCTATTTTATGTCACCAGCTTTGTTTATTAATACGGATAACAACATGCGAATTAATCGCGAAGAAATATTTGGCCCGATCGCTTGTGTGATTAAAGTGGCTGATTATGACGAAGCGCTGGCAGTGTGTAATGACAGTGAATTTGGTTTAACCGCTGGTATTGTTACCACCTCATTAAAATATGCTGCGCATTTTAAACGTCATGCACGCAGTGGTTGTGTGATGGTTAATCTCCCTACTGCGGGTACTGACTATCACGTACCTTTTGGTGGTCGCAATGCATCGAGCTACGGGCCCCGTGAGCAAGGTCAGTATGCTAAAGAGTTTTATACTATTGTAAAAACAAACTACACACTGCCGTATTAATTGTCATTATCAGTATGTTGAGTCGATACGGTATCATTAGCTGGCTGTTAACTATACCTAGCCAAACGCGGTATTGATTTATGAATAAAAAATGGATCGAGAATCAGTTATGAATAATAATGATATGGTCGTGATTGACGCGCTGCAATATGTCAATTGGACTCGAGCGCTTTTTGAAAAGCTGAATTGCAGTGGTATGAATGCTGTCCATGTTACCGTTGCCTACTGGGAAAACACGCAAGAGACGCTGGAAAAAATAGGGCTTTGGCAACAACGTTTTCGCGATAACGCCGATCTTATTATGCCTGTACGTGTAGCCACAGATATTGAGGTGGCTAAAAAGCAGGGTAAGGTTGGCATCATTTTAGGATTTCAAAATTGTTCACCAATAGAAGATGACGTTAAGAAAATACAAACACTGCATGAGCTTGGTATTCGAATTATGCAGCTAAGTTATAATAATCAGAGCCTACTATCAACGGGTTGTTATGAAGAAAAAGATTCTGGTATTACCCGTTTTGGCCGGGAAGCGATCAAGGAAATGAACCGTGTGGGCATGGTGATTGATATGTCACACAGCGCTGAGCAATCAACCCTAGAAGCCATAGAATTATCACAAAGACCTATTGCTATCACTCATGCTAACCCTGCGTTTTTTCATAAAGCACTGCGCAATAAATCTAACACCGTTTTAAAGGCACTTGCGCAATCCGGTGGTGTGCTGGGTTGTAGTTTATACCCTTTCCACTTAAAAAATGGCAGTGACTGTACGCTCAATGATTTTTGTATCATGATGGCTCGTACCGTCGATTTAATGGGGATCGATCATGTCGGTATTGGGTCGGATTTATGTGTTAACTGGGATTATAGTACACTGAGCTGGATGCGCAGCGGCCGCTGGACTTCAGGTGTTGACTACGGCGAGGGCTCAGCCAGTAATGCTGATTGGCCAGATCAGCCGTCGTGGTTTAGCGAGGCTGGTGATATTATGAATATTGCAGCAGGGCTAGAGCAAGTAGGTTTTAGGCAGACAGATGTAACTAAAATTATGGGTGGCAATTGGTTACGATTTTTTGATAACGCTTTTACAGCGGCATAACAATATAAATCTGCTAGTACAAGCCAAACATAAGTACAAGCCAGCATAAGTACAGGCATAAAAACATCGCGTAAGCGCTTTTATCACTAGCACCGCTTATCGCATGAAGAATGCATAATAATGATAAAAAAGCAGTGACTCAACTCATATCATTGCTGAGTATGGGGGCGTAATGCCCCCTTGTGAGGTATCTACATGAATCAACAGCAACGACCACCACTTGATAATGCCCCTTGTAACTTGCCAATGCGAGAGGAAAGTGTGGTGATGAGTTTAGAGCGGCTCGGTTGTTATCATCAAACTCGCCTAAGCTTTATGCGTACATTAATACGCATTATTATGCGTGAAAAGTGGGTGATTGAAACAACTATTTTTGACTTGGATAAGCAGGGCTACGGCACTGTGGTGTATGAAGTACAGGCCAAAAATGGGCTTTATAGTTTTGTACTTTTTTCTAATTACCTTGCACCAGAGATTCGCAATGATCGCGTTATTGCCGACCAGTGGGATTTAACGATGGCACTGTGTGAAGGCCGTGCCGATGCAAGGCAATTAGAACAGCTGCGCGAGAATGTACCCAAGCAAGAAGCGGGGCGGCTAGATTCACGAGTAATTGTATTGTCGCGAGCTAATCGCAGTGCGCGCAATTTTGATTATATGGTTGACTGCCTCGCCAGTGGCAAACAGCCCGCTGTTGATAATATTGCCCGAATTGGCTATTTATACCGTACTACCGCTGTTTATGGTAGCGGTAAGTTTGGTATGGCTGACTGGGAAAAGGTTCGGCAAAAATACACTGATTTTGCTCGTCCTTTTGCCGCTGAAATGTTTACTTGTTATATGCTGCGCTCGTTTAGCCTCTTACAGGTACAGCATATTGCACATGCGCGTGCACCGAAAGTTGCTGTAGCCATGGATGTACGCATTCAACGTTACTTCGGTATCGGTAATTCTACAGGTTTAGGTATGGCGCCCTTTTTAATTAACCATCCCATTTTAGTCAGCCGCTGGATCGAAGTGCGTGAAACGGCATTGGCGAGAGTCGTTCATCATGGTGAGGTCAATGCTGGCAGGGTTGACCAATTAAGAGCAATGGTGGCTAAGGTTATAGTGCACCATCAAGAAATTACCGCTGATGATGCCCAGCAAGCGATTAATAATGCACAATTAATCGAGGATATGAAAGCCTTTTCCCGGTGGTTGGCACAGTGCCAATATACCTTATCGCACTGGTCTGTATTGCAACGTTATGCTCAGCAGCAGTGGGGTATGGAGACCCAAGAAGTCATCAATGCGTTGTTGCTTGAACTCTACCCTGACGTAGTTGACCCATTAGAAGAGCAGATGTGTGCCCAGGAGCGGTTTGATCTCCAGCCTGACATGCCGTTGGCGGAGTTCAAAAAAATAATAGAACAACGTTATCAATGGGCGCTAGCTATTGATTTTAGCCTTCAGGATACACAACAGGTTTTTTGGTATCGCTCAGAAGAAAAAATGGAGCCAAGGCTGGGTGAGTGCGGTGTCGATAAAGGTAAAGACAAAGAAATTGATCTGGCTGTAGCGCGTGCGGTACGCGAATGCTATGAGATTATCACTGTTTGTATGGAGACATTAAATCATCAGACGCTATCGGATATGTTATTAGAATACCCTGTTTTAAAGGGTATCGCTCGTCGTATTCAAACGATGGCACAATACCGGTACGGCGATATACAGGGTAACTTAGTGGACAAAAACGTACTGCCTATTCATTTATTGCGTTGTAAGTTGTCATTTTTTGGCGTGAGTAAGTTCGACCCACGCTCGCGTTTATGGGTACGTAATACGATGTTTCAAGGTGCGCCTTTACTCAGTGATATTGGCAAGCCCTTTAACGATGATTGGTACTTTCCTATTGCCCCGACTCTTGAGTCCAGCGCAGATAATAGCCAAAAGGTGAACCTGTGATGAATATGTCTCTCAATGAATTAACCGCTGCTTTAAAACGCTCTTTTGAAGGGTTGGGGTTTTGTCTCGGGGATTATGAAGACGCTGCACGTATGGTTGTTTGGTTAGAGTCCCATGGTCTTAACGGTCTAGCAGAAGTACAGCAAGGCCTGCCTTATTTAAATCAGCGCCCACATCAATACACCTCGATGCAGCCCGTTACAGGCGATGACCGCTGGGTAAGTATTGATGCTAAAGGTGAAAGTGTATTGAGTTGTGCAGGCCATGCGATTGATCTTGCCTATACTCAAGCTTGCGAGACAACATTGGGGTTGGTGCAATTACAACATGCCCACAATCGCAAGCTCGTTATTGAGCGCCTGGTTAATTGTGGGCGTCGCGACGATATAGGCTGCATTGCTTTTTGGTGTAATGGGCATGGTGCTGTAACGGAGCATGTCGTTAATATGGTGCCGGTAAAGCGCGATCAGGCAAATGGCATCAATGATAAACAGTACCCACAGTATCGCTATTATCACATTGCCGGGGACGCACTAAAGTACGACCAACAGTCCCTCTACATCATGTGCTCTAGTGATATTGAATTGCTCAATGGGCAACTTAAACAGTACCGGCATACGGTTATAGGAAATGAAACCGTTATTTCACCACAACAATTTATTCTTGCTTACGCTCAGAGCCTTGAGCAAGGCATTATGGTCAATGAAACGCTATTAGACAATATTCATCAATTAACACAGCGTATACTGGTGGAATCCACGGCGCAGTCTAGAAGTGGTGCCGGGGCTTAGTATTTATTGATACAAGACAATATTTGTCAGAGCAACGTTACAGTACCGGTGTTTTACTGGTGCTGGTTTGAGTCACATCGACATATAAGCGTAATCGCTGGCCCGGTTGCAAGTGGCGTTTGCTGTCGATATTATTCCAACGCACAATATCATTAACGCGCACACTGAATTTATGGGCAATATGTCCCAGCGAATCCCCTTGGCGTACACTGTAGTGCAGCTTGCGCGTTGTGTCTTTCGCTTGGGCAGCAGCGGATTTGTTTTTAGTGGCTTTTGTCCAGATTACCAGTGTCTGGCCAAGTTTTAAGGTGTCTCTTGGTGCGATACCATTCCATCGCGCCAGTGCTTTTACATTAACCGAGTAGCGCTTGGCAATTAGCCACAGACTGTCGCCGGCTTTAACGCGGTAGGTGGTGCGAGAGTTGCCGCGCCCACGCGCTTTATTCTGTTTTTGGCTTAAGCGCTGGCTGGCGCTGTGGCTATAGTAGTCGGCTGGCATTGAAGCCGAGGGAATAATTAATGTACGCCCCGCGCGAATGCGATTATTTTTTAATTGGTTGGCCGTTTTTAATACGGATACTTGTGTACCAAAGCGCTGCGCAATAATACCCAGCGAATCACCCGATTTAATCGTATAGCGCTGCCAGGTTACACGCTTATTGATGGGTATTTGTGTTAACGCTTTAGTCAGTGTGGCGGCATTTTCAATGGGTACCAGTAAGGTGTGGGGTGCTTTAGGGTCGGTTGCCCAGCGGTTATATGCCGGGTTTAATCGATAGAGAGTTTTAATATCAATGTCGGCCAGTTTGGCGGCTTCAGCCAGATCAATTTGCGAGCCGATATCCACGGCTTTAAAATGGGGGCGGTCAGCAATTGATACCAGATCGATATCATAGCGCTCGGGCTGGCCGATAATATCGGCCCAAGCTAGCAATTTGGGTACGTAAAGGCGAGTCTCTTTCGGTAGTGGTAGCGACCAGTAGTCGGTGGGTTTACCTTTGGCTTTGTTGCGCCGAATCGCGCGGGCCACCGTGCCTTCGCCGGCATTGTATGCCGCGAGTGCCAACAGCCAGTCGTCATCAAAAAAACCGTATAAGTATTCTAGATAATTCAGCGCTGCATCAGTAGCGGCAACCACATCGCGGCGGCCGTCATACCACCAGTTTTGATCGAGCTTAAAACGTCTGCCCGTACCGGGAATAAACTGCCATAAGCCCGATGCACGCCCGGGTGAATAGGCAAAGACATCAAAGCGGCTTTCAACTACCGGTAATAGCGCCAGCTCCATAGGCATATTGCGCTTGTCTAATTGCTCGACAATATAATATAAATAGGGCTGTGCTCGCTCGCTGATACGCAGCGCATGTTTAGGGTAGCGTGTATTGCGTGTAATAAAGCGTTCAATTTCAGCATTGCGTGGATGATTAATGGCGTAACCCTGACGCAGGCGCTCCCATAAATCAGCTTTGGGTGGTGTTGGTTGATCACCTGGTACATAGACAATTAATGTGTTGTCATCACCATCAGCTACAGGGGAGATGTCAACCGCCGGTGTTAGCCGTTCATTTGTATCAAGGTCAACACTGACTTGATCATCGACATCAATAACAGATTCAACCTGGCTGAAGCCTTCGTTACTAGCGCCTTCTGTAGTTGCAGGGGCTGACGTATGTGGCGCCGGGCTGTCATCTATTGTGGGTGATAAATTACAACCACTCAGTAATCCTATCAAGGAACCGATGGCTATTGCGGGTGCTGTTTTGAAAAGTGTGTGCCTAAATATCATACATTATGTTTTAATTAACGACAGAATTAAGACGCTGAGTCTAGATAAGCCTTGCCATTTGTGCAAGCGCTACTAAGGTATACCTTCAACTATAGACCATCAATGCTAAGGTTTAGACACCCCTGATGATAACCACAGCGTGTATGTAGCGGTAATTTATCTGGATTGTTTAAAAAATCAATCAGCTTTAATATTGTTATCATTGTTGGCTGCTAGGGCGTCACTTAACTGTGGCCACAGCCATTAAAAATTATCTTTCCAGCGACGCAAATGCGCAAAGGTGGATTCATCACTAGAGTAGGGCTGCTGCCAGTGTTGGGCAACTGCCTGGCGCACGCTGTCGTGGTGGCAGCGCACAAATGGGTTGGTTTGTTTTTCCTTGGCGATTGTTGTGGGAAGGGTGGGCCGCTGCTGTTGGCGCAGATGATTCACATCGGCGATACGCTGTTGTAGCTGCGCATTATCAGGTTCAATCGCCAGCGCAAATTGTAAGTTTGATTGGGTGTACTCATGGGCACTGTACACCTGCGTGCTATCAGGCAGCGCCGCAAGCCGGGTAAGCGAGTGGTGTAATTGCTGCGGGCTGCCATCAAATAGGCGACCACAGCCACCGGCAAATAGGGTATCACCACAAAACAGCGCTTCTTCGGCCTCAAAGTAGTAGGCGATATGGTCCAGCGTATGCCCGGGTATACTCAAGACAGTCGCATAACTATCACCTATAGGCAGTTTATCCCCCTCGAATAACGGGTGTGTTATCTGGGGTATCTTGGCTGAGTCCGGGCCATAAACAGGTACGGTATAGTGTTGTTGCAGCAGTGCAATACCGCCGATATGATCGTGATGATGATGCGTAATCAAGATCGCATCAAGGGTTTTGTGCGTGTGTACCAGCCAGTCTTGCACTACCTTGCCGTCGCCGGGATCAACCACCACGGTATATTGTGCCGGTGTGTCAATCATCCATAAATAGTTATCGTTAAAGGCAGGTAGCGGTGTCACTGTAATCATGGTGATAGCTCGTTTATCATGGGGCGTTGTCGTGAGTAGCTAGTATCGCATTTTCTCCGTAGTCTAGGGAATACCTCTTCAGGTGTGCGTTGTATGCTCGCAGTCTAATAAGACTGGGCATATGGTGAAAGCATCGATTAGGCCATCGCGGGTTAACAGGGCATTACGGGTGTGTAATACTGTGTTTATATCGCTACTTCAAACAAACAGTGCGGCTAATGCAGGGATGATAATCGATGACATCTATAAGGATATTGGCACTGGCGCTCGCCATTTTTTCAATCAGTTTATACCCTGAGTTGCCGTCTTATACGGCCATTGTGCTAGTAGGCATACTGGCTTTATGCAGTATGTATCGGCGCTATTGGGTGTTGAGCTGCTGGCTAATTGGCAGTGTGTATGGTGCATGTTATGGCCATTGGGTTCTTCACCAACAGTTACCCGAGGCTGTCGATAATCAGTCTTTTACTATTGTGGGGGTGGTTGATGGATTGCCTGTGCGCATGGCGAATCGCCAGCGATTTAGCGTGCGCCTTGAGCGTATTGACTTGCCCTCGGCTGTACCCTCCTGGCCAATGCTCGGTGAACGCTTGCAACTGTCTTGGTATAATTCAACCGTGCCGGTATTGCCCGGTCAGCGCTGGCAGTTAACGGTAAAGCTGCGCCGTCCTCGTGGGTTGGTTAACCCCGCGGGGTTTGATTATCAAGTGCATTTATTGCGCCGCGATATTGTAGCTACTGGGTATGTTAAGGCATCACCAGAGAATACATTGTACACCCGCGAGTGCCTCAGTCGTGTGTGGGTGGATTGCGTGCGCTACTCCATTCGCCAGCGTCTGTTGCCACAGATACATCAACCTGTTCATCATTTACACACTAACCCTTTAACCTTTGATGGTTCATCGAGTGCGCGTGCGTTGCTATTGGCGTTGGCGATCGGTGATCGAAGCGCTCTTAGTGATGATCAGTGGCAGTTGCTGCGCGATACAGGAACGATTCATCTAATGGCCATTTCGGGGCTGCATATTGGATTGGCGGCTGCGATAGGGTTTTATCTTGGGCTGTTAGGGGTGCGTCTCTGGCAATATGGGCGACCACTGAGCGGTACTGTTTATTGGCTACCTGCATGTTTATCGATATCGGCCGCATTTTTTTATAGTTTACTCGCGGGCATGACACTGCCCACTCAGCGCGCCTTGATTATGGTGGTGGTGTTTTATGCTTTACCGCTATGTGGCCGACAGCCTCGCCCTTGGTGGGTATTTAGTAGTGCATTACTCGGGGTTAGTTTGAATGACCCTTTGGCAGTGACAGCTACAGGTTTTTGGCTGTCATTTTTAGCTGTCGCGATTTTGTTATATACCTTTTCAGGTGTGCGTAAGCTACCCCTTTATCGTGAGCCAGTCGATATTATAGGTGATGTTGACAGTGCAGGCGCTAATCATCATAGATTTTCATTGTTGAGCACAAGATTATGGGGGTGGCTGCGCGCTCAATGGGTGATTACTTTAGGCTTATTGATCCCTGGGGTGTGGTTGTTGCAAGGTGTTAGTGTCTCGGCTCCAGTGGCCAATCTTATTGCGATACCGTGGGTTTCTTTGTTGGTGGTGCCGCTATTGTTGTTGTCCTTAGGGTTGTTATTTATTTGGCCTTCAGGTGCTGAGATTTGTCTGGTGCTAACGGATCGTTTAATCAGTTATCTACTGGTTATGATGCGCGCGCTCAATGAACAATTGCCACCTTTTTTACCTGTGGCGCTGGGTGAGGTGAGCTGGATCGGGTTGGTGTTTGCACTGTTGGGGGTATTGTGGTTGTTATCACCACGCGGCGTACCCTACCGCTATTTAGGTGTGGTGTGTCTTTTGCCATTGGCACCAGCGGCACCCGTAAGACCGCTGTTGGATATTACATTTTTAGATGTAGGCCAGGGCACTGCTGTGGTTGTACAGACGCAGCAGCACACACTAGTTTACGACACAGGCCCTGCACACAGTGAGCGCTTTAATAGTGGCACCGATATTATTGCGCCGCTGCTGCGGCATCGTCATCTGACAGCGATCGATCATTTAATGGTCAGTCATGGAGACGCTGATCATGCCGGTGGTGTTGCGGGTTTATTAGAAGCTTTCACTGTGCGTGAATTCTCCAGTGGTGAACCAGCACGGCTAGCTCGGCAGATATCGGGCTTGGCTGCACATGCGATAGCACCTTGCCGGCGCGGCGATCAATGGCAATGGGATGGGGTTGAGTTTCAGGTGCTGTGGCCCCCGGCTGATCAGCATAAAGCAGATTTTGCCGGGCGCAAAGGCAACAGTAATAACCGTTCTTGTGTGTTGCTTATTCGCCAAGGAGAACGGCAGTTTTTATTAGCCGGTGATATCGAGCGTGATGTCGAGCAACAGTTACTACGAGAGGGGCATATTACGGAATCGATCGATGGACTATTGGTGGCTCATCATGGCAGTGGTTCATCATCACATACCGCTTGGGTGAATGCTTTGCACCCACGGTGGGCCGTTATTTCAGTGGGTTATCACAGCCGTTATGGACACCCGCACCGCACAGTGCTTGAGCGCTATCATAATATCGGTGCGCAGGTGTTATCAACGGCCAAGCACGGCAGTGTGCACTTTCGCCTCTCGAATACTCATCAGTGGTCCCTCACTGTACGTCGGCATAGTCATCGACGTTATTGGTATTGATTACTTTGCAAGAGTGTCAGTAGCAAACGAGTTTTCGTGTGAGTCTGTGTCGTGAATGTGCGCTTTTCATTGTTGGGTTTTCAAAGAGTATGGTAGAGTGCCGTCTTGGCAGGTATCGTTGCTATATCGCTATTGACTGGCAGCGCCAACACGATCGGTATGATGTGTACTATGAATTGTACAATACAAACTCCTTTCTGCTTTGGCCACCAGCAAATAGTGTATTGTGCAATTGAATGCTATCCTTGACGGCATTACGTATCCCGAATTGAAAGAGGTAGGACGTGTTTGAGATTATTTCATCCGGCGGCTGGTTGATGTTTCCCATCATTTTATCTTCCATCGCGGTCATCGCCATTACCGTTGAACGGTTATGGACACTCAACCCCAAAAAAATAGCACCCAAACATTTATTGGCACAAGTCTGGGGTTGGATAAAAAATAATCAGGTCGATGCAGGCCGTTTACGTGAATTAAAACAATCATCAGAACTTGGTAAAATTCTCGCGGCGGGTTTAAGTAACTCGCGCAGTGGGCGCGATACGATGAAGCACAGTGTCGAGGAAGCGGCCAATCAAGTGATCCATGACATGGAACGCTATGTAGGCGCGCTGGGTACCATTGCCGCGGTGGCTCCACTGTTGGGTTTGTTGGGCACTGTGATTGGTATGATCAAAGTCTTTGTGGCTATTGAGCTTGAAGGTACCGGTAATGCGGGTGCATTGGCCGGTGGTATTTCTGAGGCGTTGATTACAACCGCTGCCGGTTTGTGTGTGGCTATTCCAGCAATGATTGCACACCGATTTTTTGTACGTCGTATCGATGGTATTGTCGTTGATATGGAACAGGAGGCGATCAAGTTGGTCGATGCTTTGCACACCGATCGTCGCGCTGAAATAAAACCGCAAGCACAGGGTTAACGCCAGTGGGATTTCGTCGTCAAAAAATGTTGGATGAAGGGGTTAACTTAACCCCGCTCATCGATGTAGTTTTTTTGCTGCTGATTTTTTTTATGGTATCAACTACGTTTACCAAAGAAAATCACTTGGCCGTGGAGATTCCCGAGGCGTCTGCGGAACCTGAAACCGTGCAGGCAGATGCTATCGAGATTATTATTCAAGCCGATGGCAGCTATGCTATTAATGGTAAAAGTCTCATTAACCAGCAAACAAATACGCTGTTAAAAGCGTTAGAGATTGCCTCTGGCAATGATAATAAACAGCCGCTAGTGATTACAGCTGATGCTAAAGCGCCCCATCAATCTGTGGTTAGGGCGATGGATGTTGCCGGGCAGTTAGGCTTTGAAAAACTGCGTATTACCACTAAAGAGCCGCAAGAACAGTAAGCCGGTGACCTTGTACTTGGCCGCACTGATAGAACGTTTCTTTTTATATCTCTGGTATGGCAACACACGCTTGGCGATCGTGTTGCTACCTTTATCTTGGCTTTATCAATACCTAGCCGCAAGGCGCCATAAACGCAGCATTAATACCCATTCACCCTTGCCGGTACCGGTGATTATTGTCGGTAATATTACAGTCGGTGGCACGGGTAAAACCCCCGTTGTAATCGCGCTGGCAAAAGCGCTGAGTGCCCACGGGCATACCGTTGGTATTATTGCCAGAGGCTATGGTGGGCGTGCGCCTGAATACCCGTTTGCACTCGATGCCACAACCCCTGCACACCACAGCGGTGATGAACCTTTGTTGTTGGCCCGTGAGACCCAGTGCCCGGTGGTAGTTGGTCAGGATCGCTATGCGGCCGCTGCTGCACTGTTGGCTGATCACCCTAATTGTAGTGTCATTATCAGCGACGATGGCCTGCAACACTACCGGTTGCCCCGAGCGATTGAGATTGCAGTGATCGATGGTAAGCGCGGTATGGGCAATGGTTACTGTTTGCCCGCAGGGCCACTGCGCGAGCCTGTTGAACGTCTATCTCATGTTGATCATATAATTGTCAACGACGGGCCTGATGAAGGTGTAGTTAAAGGTTTAACGGCAAATTTCACACACCATTCGCAGATCAATGTAAGTCTACAGCCTTTGCAGTGGCAGCACTTAAGTGATGGTCAGTGTTATGAGCTATTGCCACTGCCTTGGGTATCTCGGTCGCAGACGAAAACAACAGGCCATAATGTGCGTGATGAGTCTGGTGAGCGTTGTGTTGCTATTGCGGCCATTGGCCACCCCCAGCGCTTTTTTACCACATTGGCATCGCTGGGTATTTGCTGTGAGCAGCACAGCTTTCCCGATCACTATCGTTTTTCTCAAGCTGATTTTACTCAGTGGTCTGATCGGGTGGTATTAATGACGACTAAGGATGGCGTAAAGTGTGACACCTTTACGATGGCTAATACGTGGGCATTGAAAGTAATGATTCAACTACCGCCGGCGTGGATTGAAAGAGTGGTTGTACAAGTGGCAGCCTACTCACAATTTGCACATGATAACTAACTAATTAACACTATTGCTGAGAGTGATTGTGACTGATGGCATCAATGATTAAAACAGATTTTACCGTTGTAATTCCCGCGCGTTTTAATTCGGCGCGTCTACCGGGTAAACCATTGGCAATGATTGCCGGTAAGCCAATGATTCAGCGAGTCTATGAACGCGCACAATTAAGCCAGGCCGCTCATGTGGTAGTGGCTACAGATGATCAGCGTATTGCCGATACTGTCATCGCATTTGGTGGTGAGGTTTGTTTAACATCGCCGGATCATCGATCAGGCACTGATCGCATTCAGGAAGTCGCGAGCCTGCTTGAGCTTGGTGACGAGGCGATTGTGGTTAATGTACAAGGTGATGAGCCGTTAATTCCAGGTGAAGTGATTGATCAGGTTGCTGATAACCTCGACTCGAACCCTCAGGCTGTGGCGGCCACGTTATCCGAACCGATCAATACCTATGATGACTTTGTGAACCCTAATATTGTCAAAGTGGTGAGCGATCAATCCCAGTTGGCATTGTATTTTTCTCGTGCGCCGATCCCGTATCCTCGCGATGATATAGCATCTGGTCATGGTCTACCCAAGACCCAGATATTACCTGTAAAAGCTCAGCGGCATATTGGTATTTATGCCTATCGCGTGTCACTGCTGAATCAATTTGTGTGCTGGTCACCGGCGGCGATAGAATTGGTAGAGTCTTTAGAGCAGTTGCGAATAATGGCGCAAGGGCAACGCATTCACGTTGCACCAGCGTGCGCTGATGTACCCGCAGGTATCGATACTCCCGAGGATTTATCGCGCATTAATCAGCAGTTAACGCAGGGTTAAGTGTGGCAGTACTCATTATTATTGCATAGAGGTTAGTATGACAATTCGCGTATTATTTGTGTGTTTGGGCAACATTTGTCGTTCACCAACAGCGCATGGTATTTTTCAAGGTAAGGTTGAGCGTGCAGGTCTTAGTGAACAGATTATCATTGACTCAGCCGGTACGGGTGATTGGCATATAGGTCACGCCCCCGATAAACGCGCTCAGGCCAGTGCCTTGCAGCGTGGTTACGATATGAGTGAACTACGTGCACGTCAAGTGAGTGTGGCTGATTTTTCCCGCTATGATTATGTGTTAGCTATGGATCAAAAAAATCTTGAGGATCTGCGTGCAATGAAGCCTGATGACTATCAGGGCACGCTGGATTTATTTTTATCTGCCGCAGGTATTGAGGCATCACAAGAAGTACCTGACCCCTACTATGAAGGCGACGATCATTTCGATAAGGTATTTGATCTGATCGAACAAGCATCGGATCAGTTACTTTGTGTTTTGCAGACCCGACACTTGCTATCGAGTGCTAAGTAAATGTATTAATACACCGTCCATCATAGTATTCACACTATAGCAATATTGTTAATAGCAAAGGTATACCGTGCTTACATTTTTAGAAAACCAATCACTGCAAAGCTACAACACCTTAGCGATTAATGTGCAATCGCGTTGGTGGGTGAGCGTAGATGCTGTTGAGCAATTAGCGCAGGCGCTGGCATTTGCACAGGCCCGGACGCTGCCGGTTTTATTGCTAGGTGCAGGCAGTAATGTGGTGCTGGCCGATAACTTCACTGGCTTGACAATTGTTATTAAGATTGCCGGTAAACCCGTGGTTACAGCTGATGCCGATGAGGTATTGCTCACTGTGGGTGCGGGTCAGAACTGGCATCAACTGGTGATGTGGTGTGTTGAACAAGACTATTATGGCCTTGAAAATCTGGCGTTGATTCCCGGTACTGTCGGTGCTGCGCCTATACAGAATATTGGTGCCTATGGTGTTGAGCTATCTGATCGGCTTGAGAGTGTCGAGGTGATGGATAGACAAAGTGGTGAGTGTTATCGCCTATCGCGGCAAGCATGCCAGCTGGGGTATCGCGACAGTGTGTTTAAGCAGGCATTGAAAGATAAAGTGGTGATTACACACATTACATTGCGTTTAGCATTGTCCCCGCGCTGGGTGTTGTCATACCCTGCATTGCAATCGCTTTTAGATAAACGCTCAGATACGCCATTGAGCCTTGCGGCCGTCGCACAGGCGGTGATTGATATCCGCCAAAGTAAGTTGCCCGATCCAGCCGTTCAACCCAATGCCGGCAGCTTTTTTAAAAACCCTATTGTTGATCAGTCTACCTATGAGCGTTTAAAAAGCCGCTATCCGGCGCTTGTGGCCTTTGAACAACCCAATCATTACTATAAGCTTGCCGCAGGTTGGCTACTCGATAATGCAGGCTGGCGCGGGAAATCAATTGACGGTATCGGTATGCATGATCAGCAGGCACTCGTGCTGGTTAACCCGACAAACGCATCAGGGCAGGCGGTTGTTCGCTTTGCCAAACAAGTGCAGCGTGATATTGCTGATAAATACCAAGTAAACTTAGAGATTGAGCCACGAGTTTATACTGAGGTGTGTTAGAGCGGATTCTTAGCTCGATAGTATTTGTGGTCGTATTAACAGGAGCCTGCGGTGTTTTTGGCTATAATAGAATCAGTATGCTAGATGCCACTGAACAACTGTGGCGTGGGCGACTACTTAGTACGGTATATCGATGTTAGAACAATCCTCTTTGAACCAGCAAGACCTGTTTAGTACGACCAGCAATAGTCGTAAGCTGGCCAATGGGGATACCCGGCAAGTGATCGAAATTGATGACGGTGAGCTGTATTACTACCCCCGTTGGTTGCCTAAGGCTGAGGCGGATCAGTATTATAATGACTTGTTACAGGCCGTGGTTTGGCAGCAAACATACATAACACTGTATGGGAAAACCCTACCTGTGCCTCGGTTAAACGCCTGGTATGGTGATATTGGCAGTATTTATACCTACTCTGGTGCCCGCTTTACCCCCTTGCCCTGGTTGGTACAGCTGGGTGAATTGAGAACCCGGTTACATTCACTGGGATATGTGTTTAATAGCGCACTGGCAAATTACTATCGCAATGGCGCTGATAGTGTCGCCTGGCACAGTGATGATGAACCTGAGCTAGGTGATGACCCTGTCGTCGCAGCGATTACTCTTGGGCAGCCAAGGCGTTTTATGTTGCGCCATCGTACACGCGATTTACCCACGTTGACACTGACGCCTGAGCACGGATCACTGTTGGTGATGGGAGGTAGTATGCAGCGCCACTGGCATCATCAGGTACCTAAGACTCAGCAAATGATAGGCGGTCGTATTAATATAACATTTCGACAAATTAAACATTCTCAATAGCCTAAAGTATCTATGACATGTGCCTTTAGTCGCACTTTGTTTGAATAATTATTCACCAATTGAGATCATAGGGTATTACCAGTTGCACAACAGCGATTTACTGGTCATTATAGCGCCCTGTTAACGCGTATTCGATAAAGCCAGGGATGGGGAATATCATATCTTAAGGCGCACAGATGACGTGTTACTGGCTGCTGCTGCTAAGTATTTTAAAAGCATTAAGCGAGTAAAATAACGACAGTGCTTGGAGTAAAAGATTGATTAAAATAATCGTTGTTGATGATCATGATCTAGTGCGTATGGGTATCGCCCGTATGCTCAGTGATATTGAGGGTTTTATGGTGGTTGGCGAGGCTAAAAGTGGCGAGGATGCCCTGAAACTTGTCAATAAAACACGGCCTCATATCGTTTTAATGGACGTCAAGATGCCCGGAATGGGGGGTATTGAAGCCACTAAAAAACTACTTGCACTCGATAATGATATTCGAGTGATTGCTGTTACCTCCTGTGATGACGATATTTACCCGACTCGTCTTATTCAAGCCGGTGCGATGGGTTATATTACTAAAGGTGCTGCTCCGGCTGAAATGATATCGGCGATTAAAACCGTGATGGATGGCAAGCCGTTTATGAGCAGCGAGATTGCACAGCAATTGGCTTTAAAGTCCTCTGGCGGCATGGCGCGTGAAGTATCGCCATTTGAACAATTGTCTGAGCGTGAATTGCAAACGGCAATGATGATTGTACAAGGTGAAAAAGTTACCTCAATTGCCGATACATTTTGTGTAAGCCCTAAAACAATTAATAGTTACCGCTACCGTATTTTTGAAAAGCTCAGCGTCAATAGTGATGTGGAATTGGCCATTTTAGCCGTTAAGCATAAAATGTTTGATGTAGACGCTATGCATTAATAATGGTGACAAGAGCGACAATAAGAGTTGCGATGATAGAACAACAATGATAGAGCAGCCCGATTCAACAGAGTCAACGGATGTAGATACCAGTGATACCAGTAAGGATGCTTTGCCCACCGAATTAATGCCTGCCGATGCCCCATCTTTATCCGCTGAGCCTGCTTTTGATGCTGCGCATTTCCTTAAGCGTGTCAGTAGTGCTCCTGGCATTTACCAAATGTATGATCATGCAGGCAAAATCCTGTATGTTGGTAAAGCAAAAAACCTCAAAAAACGTCTTTCGAGCTATTTTAGAAAAACAGGATTAACGATTAAGACCCAGGCACTGGTCGAGAAAATCAACAGTATTGAAGTCACTATTACGGCATCGGAAAGTGCCGCGCTAATTGTTGAGCAGAACCTGATTAAAGCGCAACGCCCTGCGTATAACATTTTATTGCGTGATGATAAATCCTACCCGTATATTTTTATTTCATCAGACAAGTATCCTCGTATTAGTATGCACCGTGGCGCAAAGCGCAAACAAGGCGATTACTATGGGCCATTTCCAAATGCAGGTGCTGTTCACAATACATTAAACTTTATTCAAAAGACATTTTGTGTTCGCCAGTGCGAAGATAGTGTGTTTAAAAATCGAACTCGACCGTGTTTGCAATATCAGATTAAGCGTTGCAGTGCACCTTGTGTCGATTTAATATCGCCCGATGCCTATCAGGCCGATATGGAACATGCACGATTATTTTTAAAAGGTGAAAGCCAGCAATTAACAACAATGCTCGCTGATAATATGGAGGTGGCGTCGGCTAAATTGGATTTTGAGCAAGCGGCTATTTACCGCGACCAGATCTCGGCTGTGCGGCGCATTCAAGCTAATCACGATAATGAATCAGGGCAGGGCACTTTAGATATTTTTGCCTTAAGCGAGAAAAACACAACGTTTTGTGTGCATGTGCTCTATATTCGACAAGGGCGTATTATCGGTAGTAAGAGTTATTTTACGCACAATAAACTACAACAAGCGCACGATGAGTTTTTACTGGCTTTCTTAGCGCAGTTTTACCTCGCCAGTGATAGCCGTGAAATCCCGGGCGAAATTGTTATTAGCCATCCGTTGTCTAAACACGACAATGAGGTGTTACTTGCCGCGCTAAAAGATCGGGATACGCATGCCCATGAGACTACAGTACCTGCTAAGCTCGCTACATCAAGTGTCGCTACAGCTACAACAGGCAAGTCAAAAACACCGGCTAAGCGATTAACTATCAACCATTCTGTACGTACCCAGCGCAAGCAGTGGTTGACACAAGCGCTGTTCACCGCAGAAGAAAACCTGGCTAATCATATCAATACCAAAAAGAATATCTTTCAGCGCTTTAGTGCCTTGCAAGATGCACTGTTGCTGCCTGATATGCCATCTCGCTTAGAATGTTTTGATATCAGCCACAGTAGCGGTGAGTTAACGGTTGCCTCGTGCGTTGTGTTTGATCATAACGGTGCGCTCAAATCAGACTATCGACGTTTTAATATTGAAGGTATTACCCCTGGCGACGATTATGCCGCTATGGCTCAAGCATTGGAGCGTCGCTACACACGTTTGCAAAAAGGTGAGGGTAAACTGCCCGATATACTGCTGATCGACGGTGGTAAAGGTCAGGTGGCTAAAGCGCGTGAGATACTTGCTGAGCTAGGTGTGGTTGCTGTATTGATCATCGGGATTGCTAAAGGCACTACCCGCAAGCCCGGATTTGAGACCCTAGTGGCTGAGGATGGCTCAGAACAAGTCTTAACCAGCGATTCCCCTGCATTGCATCTATTGCAGGAAATCAGAGACGAAGCGCATCGGTTTGCCATAACGGGCCATCAGCAGCGTCGGGATAAAAAGCGTCGCACATCAGTCTTGGAATCTATCCCTGGTGTCGGTGCTAAGCGCCGCCGAGAGCTGTTGCGTCACTTCGGTGGTTTGCATGAAGTACAGCGTGCCAGCGAGGCTGAGCTTGCTCAAGTCCCCGGAATCAGTAAAAAGATGGCGGAAGATATTTACAGCGCCTTAAGGAATGAGTAATGTGGCAGCCGATATTAGACACAGAGATTTTTGTACAATGACATTAGCTAATCAGTTAACTCTATTACGCATCATGCTGATTCCGCTGATTGTCGTTATATTTTACTTACCCTACGACTGGCGCTACATGGTGTCAGCCGCTATTTTTGCCCTGGCAGCACTCACCGACTGGCTCGATGGCTGGGTTGCTAGAACTTACAATCAAGCCACACCCTTCGGGGCTTTTTTAGACCCTGTAGCCGATAAGCTGATGGTAGCGGTTGCCTTGGTATTGTTGGTCGAAACCTATAATACCCCCTGGTTTGCGATTCCTGCGGTGGTTATTATTGGTCGTGAGATTGTGATATCGGCGCTACGTGAATGGATGGCTGAACTCGGTAAGCGCGCCAGTGTTGCGGTATCGATGATCGGTAAAATCAAAACCACGCTACAGATGATGGCTATCATGGTCCTTTTGCTCGATAACCCGGCTAGCCCTACCTTTCTAAAGCCCGTTGGCTATATCATGCTCTATGCGGCTGCATTGCTCACACTATGGTCTATGGTGGTCTATCTAAAGGCTGCCTGGCCCCATCTGATGGACGATAAAATCGATGATGATGAGCATACGCACAGCAAAGATGATGACGGCGCGTCTTCTTAGTTTGCCAAAGTGCTAAGCAGGGTAGTTTGTAGTATACAGTCACTCATCAATAATATTGGCTTCTTTGAGTTTGCGATACAGTGACCGAAGGCTGATATTGGCCACCATAGCTACCTTTTCCTTATTGCCAGAAAAAGCGCGCATTAATTCAGCCAGATAGCGCTGTTCTGCTGTTTTTAGGTCCACCCACTCGTCAGCTTCTGTGGTAGCAAAAGGTGCTTGGTTTGGATGTGAGGTAGGGGTATAGTCTACTTCCATACTCTCTGCGATAACGTTCTTATCCAGCAAATTAGTATCTGTTAGGACAACTGCACGGTTGAGCAGATTGCGTAATTCTCGAATATTACCCGGATAGGGGTACTCTTTGAGTTGTTGCATGGCGGAGTCTGTTAGGTGTAGCTCTTTATTGGGGCTGATGCGCTGTAGTAGTGTTGTCGCCAATACGGGAATATCTGCTTGGCGCTCGCGCAGTGAAGGGATGCGTATTGGAAACACATTGATGCGATAATATAGGTCTTGACGAAACTTTCCTTGATTCACCATGTGCAGAATATCTTTATGAGTGGCACACAGTAATCTAAAGTCGGCCTTTTTAACCTCGGCACTACCAACCGTTCTGTAGGTGCCGCTTTCAAGTAAACGCAACAATTTAATTTGCATGCCCAGAGGCACATCGCCTATCTCATCGAGAAACAGCGTACCACCGTTGGCTAACTCAACGAGCCCTTTGCGGTTTGAGTGGGCACCGGTAAAGGCGCCTTTAACATGTCCAAACAGTTCACTTTCAAATAAAGACTCTGTTAAACCCGCGCACTCAAGGGTGACCATGGCTTTATCATTGCGTGTGCTGGCTTGGTGTATGGCCCGTGCAGCAAGCTCTTTACCGGCGCCTGACTCACCGAGCAAGAGTACTGATGCATCCGAGGTGCCCACCCGTGTGATCTGGCTTAGCATTTTATTAAACGGTGGGCTAATGCCGACCATATCGTTGCTGGCTGCCATAGTACTGGCGATTGGAATAGGACGCAGCAACTCTACAAAAAAATTCAATTCGCCGTCGTTGTCAAAGATCGGCACCATCTCGACATCGACATGTTCTTTTCCTCTGGGCGTTTGATGGATATGCAACACTCGCTCTTTATGGCCCGATGTACGTGCCGCGATTAAAGGGCAATCTTCGCCTGCTTGGTCACATGGCACGCTATACCCATGTGATACCTCAAAACAATGGTGGGTCTTCTGTGTATCTATACGCCCAAATGCCTTCTGATATAAACGATTAGTCGCCAATATCTCATAATTAGTTGAGACTAAGATGGCAGGGTAGTCGTAACCTTCCAGCATATTCTGTAATGCCGGGGCTGGGTTGTTTGTAGCAATAAGCGTCATGGGGTTTGTCATATTTGTCGTTTGGTTTGTCAAAAATGACACCTCAGTGGTGCAATGTCAAGTTTTCTATACAACACGACAGAGCAAGCCCTTTAAATACGCAGTGTCGGTGTGTTAATTAATTGTGGCATAGGCTTTGCTAAATAGCATAACCATTACTCTTGTGCGCAATAAATATAGCGTAAGGTAGTGTGTGTTAAATCTAATTGAGGAGGATCAGCGATGACAACACAAACAGAGATTGTGCCTGTAGTGGCACCATTTTTTGATAAAGACTCTAATACATTTTCTTATGTAGTTCGTGATCCGTCGTCGCTGAGCTGCGCTGTTATCGATGCTGTGCTCAATTTTGACTATGCGTCTGGCGAGCTGACATACGATGGTGCCAATGCCATTATTAATTACATCGAGACACGAGGCTTAACACTTGAATGGATCATTGAAACCCATGTTCACGCTGACCATTTATCTGCCGCCCCTTATTTGCAACAGCAACTCGGTGGCCGTTTAGGTATTGGTGAGCATATTAAAACGGTTCAGGAGACATTCGGAAAAATTTTTAATGAAGGCACAGCCTTTGAACGTGATGGTTCGCAATTTGATCATTTATTTTGCGACAATGAACACTACAATATCGGCACTCTTGAATGTGTAGCGCTACACACGCCCGGTCATACTCCTGCGTGTATGACCCACGTTATTGGTGATGCTGCTTTTGTTGGTGATACATTATTTATGCCCGACGGTGGCACTGCGCGTGCTGATTTTCCTGGTGGTGATGCCGGGATATTATATGATTCTATTCAAGCTATTTTAGAGCTTCCAGAAAATACTCGATTGTTTATGTGCCATGATTATTGCCCTAATGGTCGCGATCTTGAGTATGAAACATCTGTTGCTGAACAACGCGCTAAAAATATTCACGTCAACAAAGCGATTGATAAAAATACCTTTGTGGATATGCGTAAAACCCGTGATGATACGTTATCCATGCCACGTTTAATTTTGCCATCACTGCAAGTGAATATGCGTGCAGGCCATTTACCTAAGCCTGATACGAATAATACGGTTTACCTTAAAGTTCCTATTAACGCTTTTAGTCACTAGACTCTGCCGGAGTGAAATAATGAAAATAACAACAGTTAATGAAAGCCTGTCTGTATCTGATCAAATTACACCTGATGATTTGCCCGAACTTGCCGATGCGGGTGTTAAATTAATTGTGTGTAATCGCCCTGATAATGAAGCGAGTCAGCAACCCTCATTTGCTTCTATTGAACAGGCTGCACAGCCGCTGGGTATAGAGGCCGTACATATTCCTTTTACTGCCGATGGGATGAGTCAGCAACAGGTTGATGAGCTTGTTGAACTGGTGGCAACAGGGAAAAAAATCCACGCATACTGTCGCACAGGTAATCGCAGTATGAAATTGTGGAATGCAAGCCAAAAGGCCGGTGGGAAAAGTGCCCAACCTACACAAAGCTCAAGTGCTAAGTTTGCCAAGCCAAGTTTTGATGTTGTGGTTGTTGGGGCGGGCTCTGGCGGCATAGCTATTGCTTCTAGCCTGTTAAAACGCGAACCTGATTTACGCATTGCGTTGATTGACCCGTCACAAGAACACTATTATCAACCCGGTTGGACAATGGTGGGTGGTGGCATTTTCGATATCGCGTCAACGAAGCGCCCGACCCAGTCGGTGATTCCCCGTGGTGTGACCTGGGTGAATAAAGCCGTCACACATTTTAGCCCCGACGAAGATAAAGTGCATCTTGATGATGGCAGTGAATTGCATTATCGGCAATTAGTGGTTGCACCTGGCCTTGTGCTTAACTGGAAGGGTATCGAAGGGTTAGAGGAAAGTCTAGGAAGCAATGGTGTTACCTCTAACTATTTATATGACCTTGCACCTTATACATGGGACCTAGTGCAGCAGCTGAAAAAGGGCAAAGCGATATTCACACAGCCACCCATGCCAATTAAATGTGCGGGCGCTCCACAAAAAGCCTTGTATTTATCCGCCGATCACTGGTTTAAAGAAAATCGTATTAGTGATGTTGATGTGCACTTTTTTAATGCAGGCCCCGTGTTATTTGGCGTTGAAGCATTTGTACCTACTTTAAAATCCTATATGGAAAAATATCAAGCCAATTTGCATTTTTCTCACACCCTTATAAAGGTAGATGGCCCCAATAAAACCGCATGGTTTAAAACCAAGAATGAAGCTGGAGATGAGGTGATCGTCGATACCGAATTTGATATGCTTCACGCCTGCCCACCACAGTGCGCACCTGATTTTATTAGTAACAGTGTATTATCTGATAGTGCAGGTTGGCTTGATGTAGATCAAGTGACGTTGCGTCATACGCGCTATCATAATATCTGGGGGTTAGGTGATATTGTTAATACACCTAATGCTAAGACAGTCGCAGCGGTGCGTAAACAGGTGCCAGTTGTCGCGGATAACTTATGTAATGCGTTGAACAATAAAGCCCCTAGTGTTGGTTATGATGGTTACGGTGCTTGTCCGTTGACCGTAGAGAGAGGGAAAATTGTGCTCGCCGAGTTTGGTTACGGTGGGAAACTTATGCCAACATTCCCTGGCTGGTTAAATACAGCGACACAAGCGACGACATTGGCATGGTTGCTCAAAGCTAATATGTTGCCTGCTGTTTACTGGCAGGTCATGCTAAAAGGTCGTGAATGGCTTGTTGCTCCGCAACAGTTATCACAGTAGGTGAGTTAGCTGTGAATAATGGAACGCGTTACATGCCTATCAGTCAATGGGCATGGCAGTATAATAGAGCAAATTTAGGCAATGATCTTTCGGCAGCGTTTATTGTGGTGGTCTTATTGATCCCGCAATCGCTGGCTTATGCGTTGTTAGCCGGTGTGCCTGCTGAGGTTGGTTTGTATGCCAGTATCTTTCCGCTGGTTGTGTATGCCATGTTTGGTACTAGCCGTACCTTATCGGTAGGGCCTGTTGCGGTGGTATCACTGATGACCGCAACGGCACTCGGTAAGGTCGCCGCTCAAGGCAGTGCGGATTACTTAAGCGCTGCTATTGCACTATCGCTACTATCTGGTGTGTTTTTATTGGTGATGGGGCTATTTCGATTAGGCTTTATTGCCAACTTCCTATCGCACTCTGTTATCTCCGGGTTTATTACCGCCTCAGCTGTCATTATTGCATTGAGCCAGCTAAAGCACATTATGGGTGTGAGTGCACAGGGAGATAACGTCGCTGAATTATCGTTGTCGCTGCTTGGTAATATTCACAATGTCAATTTAGCAACCATGGCTATTGGCATTAGTGTTGTATTGTTTTTGTTTTTTTCCAAAAAATATGCAGGATATTTTTTTCAGTGCATCGGCTTTAGTAAAAAAAATGCATCATCACTATCAAAAGCAGCTCCTATTGTGGGAGTTGTTGCTTCTATTGTGGTTGCGTTTTTGATGGATGCACCTGCCAATAATGTTGCACTAGTGGGGGCGATTCCATCAGGGCTTCCGGGGCTTGGCTTAACGATACCTAGCTGGAGCCTTATTCAGGAATTGTCAGTACCTGCATTGTTAATCTCAATTATTGGATATGTTGAATCGGTATCGGTCGGTAAAACACTGGCTGCTAAGCGTCGTCAACGTATCGATACTAACCAAGAATTAATTGGTTTAGGTGTTGCCAATATTGCATCATCAGTATCAGGTGCGTTTCCTGTAACGGGTGGTTTCTCGCGCTCTGTTGTGAATTTTGAAGCAGGTGCAGTGACTCAGGCGGCGAGTATTTTTGCAGCCATTGGCATCGCTGTGGCCACATTGTTTTTAACGCCACTGTTGTATTTTTTGCCAAAGGCAACATTGGCAGCCACTATTATTGTGGCTGTATTATCACTAGTAGATATGTCTATTTTCAAAAAGACATGGACATTTGCTAAAAGTGATTTTGTTGCGGTACTTGTAACAATCATAGTGACATTGATTTTAGGTGTTGAAGTGGGGGTGTCGTGTGGTATTGCCGCATCGATTGCGTTGCATTTATACCGGACATCTAAGCCACATATTGCCGAAGTAGGTTTGATTGAAGGGACAGAGCACTTTCGTAATGTGCGCCGCTATCATGTTAGTACAACACCGGATATTTTATGTTTGCGACCAGATGAGAGTTTATTTTTTGCCAATGCCAGCTATCTCGAAGATGTAATTTATGAGGCAATTTTTCAGCGCGATCAAATTGCACATGTTGTATTAATGTGCAGTGCTATTAATGAAATCGACCTCAGTGCACTAGAGGCACTAGAAGCAATCAATACTCAATTGCGTGAACAAGGTGTTAAGTTACATCTATCTGAAGTCAAGGGGCCTGTGATGGATAACCTGCAACGCTCAGGTTTTTTAGATGAACTCTCAGGTAACATTTTTCTAACTCAATTTGATGCCTTTAACAGTATTAAGCAATCAGGCTTAGCACTTTAGGTTTTCGTGTATGTTAGTCGATATATAGGAGTCAGTATGTTTACCTATGGATATGCTATTGTTGGTGGGTTATTAATTGGCCTGGCCTCGGTGCTATTGCTGTTATCCATTGGCAGAATTGCAGGTATAAGTGGTATTTTTTGGCGCGCACTTACTAGTAGCTATACCGCAGTATCAGGTCGTGCTCGCAGTTCAAATGCTAGCAGCATAGAAGCTACATCTTCTGGAAATAATCAATGGTCATGGTTTTTTATTGCCGGGTTACCGATTGGAACAGGGTTGTTTCACTGGCTAAGTAAACAGCCTATTCCCGAATTTTCAACGCTTAGCCTTTATCATGCAGTCATCGCAGGTTTACTGGTTGGCTTTGGTGTAAAACTGGGTAGTGGATGCACTAGTGGCCACGGTGTTTGTGGTATTGGCCGCTTATCAATACGTTCAATTGTCGCGACTTGTACTTTTATGGGCGCAGGCATTGTGACTGTTTATGTAATAAGACACTGGATATAATATGAATCGTCTTTTCCCCCTTTTATGTGGTTTATTATTTGGCGCAGGCCTTGCGGCATCAGGTATGACAAACACCCATAAAGTATTGGCTTTTTTAGATATTACCGGTGCTTGGGAGCCGGATTTATTATTTGTTATGGTCTCAGCATTAGCACTGACTATCGTGTTGTTTCCTTTAGTGTTAAAACGAAAACATCCATTGTTTAGCCGGGAGTTTTATCTTCCTGGTAATATACATATCGATGCCCGGTTATTACTAGGTGCGCTGTTATTTGGTATAGGGTGGGGGCTGTATGGCTACTGTCCTGGCCCTGCAATTGCCACTGTTATTTATGGGCAAGTGGATACATTAATTTTTATAGTGTCGATGTCTGTTGGTATGTGGTTGTGTCATGCTATGGATAAATACAAGGCGGCGCTATCTTCCCAAAATGCATAAATCGTTAAAGAAAAGATGGGTAAGAGGAATGAAGGTATATTCGCCTGCTTATGTGATAGTGTCACATGCGATATGGTGCTGTCCGTGTGATTATGTAACACACAGACATGTGTGAGCGTTACTGGACGCTTAACCACTCTTCATTTTATTAACGGTGTGATCATTATATGAGAGTTTCTATCTATTGGTACATAGTGGGTTTAATTAGCTCGTGCACGTTGCTAGCGATTGCCTACTTTTATTTTCAAAATACACTACTGCTTACGCCTTGCCCTTTGTGTGTATTTCAACGTGTTGCGTTAGTGCTGGTGGCGTTGTTTTGTCTGTCGGCCATTATACACCGCCCTACTGTAATGGGGCATCGGTTGTACAGCTTGCTCATTTTTATTTCATTATTATTGGGTGTAGGTATTGCAGGCCGGCAAGTGTGGTTGCAACATCTACCGGCTGATCAAGTACCTGCTTGTGGCATTGACCCCATTTATCAATGGCTACAAACACAAGGTGAGGTTGGGTTTTTTCAGATGGTATTGACAACTTTGCAAGGTAGTGGAGATTGTGCAGAGGTCAATTGGACTTTTTTGGGGTTGAGTATTGGTGGTTGGATGCTCGCTATTTTTTCAATAATGGCTGTAATTGCCATTGCTCTTATGAGTAAACCCCCAATCAGCCACACGCATAGATAAACTTTCGTGTAACACTAGTTACGTTTTATTCACCGTATTAATAAGGTAACCACTCTTTCAATGAATACAAAACACTTAGATATGAATTACCAATTGCTTGCTGAAGTTGGACTACCTAAGCCATTATTTGATAGCGGTCGTCTTGATGCCAACGTGCTTTATGTGAAAAGAGGCGAGACTATTTTTAGTCCAGGTGATCAATGCGGCGCTTTTTTATTATTGGTGTCAGGCAGTTTGCGCGTCGATATGACATCGCGTTCAGGTAGAGAAATTTTGCTCTATCGAATGAAAGAAAAAGAAACCTGCATTTTGACAACCTCAGCATTACTTAATGATGAAAACTATTACGCCTGTGCAATCGCTGAAAGTGATATTACGGCTATTGCATTGCCCACTGCTGAATTCTTTAAAGCCTTATCATTGTCAGCTGAATTCTCTCATTTTGTATTGCGCGATTATTCCAGCCGTATATCATCACTGATTAGTCTGATTGATCGCATTGCCTCACGTGATGTTGCTTTTGATATATGTAGTTTATTACTCAATCGCTACGACACCAATAATATTGTTTTTATGACACAAGAAAATATTGCTAAAGAAATTGGTTCAGCCAGAGAAGTTGTTTCACGAAAGCTATCAGTGCTTGAGCAATCAGGTCTGTTAAAGTGCCAGCGAGGTAAAATTCAGTTACTTGACCTTCATAAAATACAAGAAAAAATTGAAGTGTAACCGGATCACAAGACAGCATGATAGCACTGTGCGACTATGAAGTGATTATTATTGCTGTTAGGGGATTCCTTATGTTTACTAAAAATGTTGGTTCTATTGATCGTATTTTGCGAATTGTATTGGGGTTAGCTATATTGGCGCTGGCGTTTGTTGGCCCTAAAACCCCCTTTGGTTATGCGGGTATCATTTTAATTATTACGGCATTTATAAACTTTTGCCCAATTTATGCAGTACTTAAATTGAATACATCGAAAAAATAGTGTATTTAATGATAGTGCTACTGGGTCTTTATAGGTGATGACAATGCTTGATACTGCATTAAATGATGGTGTAATTCGTTTTAGCGTCTTTATTGGTGTACTAGTATTGTTTGCAGTACTGGAGGCATTGTTTCCTCGCAAAAAACGTACCCAGCCGCGGCCGCTACGCTGGCTCACGAACCTCGGGCTGGTCGTTATTAATGGCCTAACAATTAAGTTGATGGGGCAGGTGAGTGCCATGGCTGCGGCGGCGTTTGCTGTCAGCCAAGGTTGGGGGGTATTTGCCCTTATTGATCTGCCGTTAGCACTTGAGGTTCTTCTAGGGGTTATTTTATTAGATTGCGCAGTTTATGCTCAGCATGTCGCTTCACATAAAATACCCATATTATGGCGGTTTCATCGTATGCACCATGTTGACCGGGATATTGATGTTACTACTGGCGCGCGCTTTCACCCGGTTGAAATCTGCTTGTCAATGCTTTATAAGTGCATTGTTATTCTGGCGCTTGGGCCACAGGTATTAGCTGTTTTTATTTTTGAAGTGCTGCTTAATGCCTCAGCGATGTTTAATCACTCTAATGTACGCCTCCCTCTAAGTGCTGACAGTATTATTCGCAAAATATTTGTAACACCTGATATGCACCGTGTTCACCACTCGGTTCATCAACGAGAAACCGACAGTAATTATGGTTTTTGTCTGTCTGTTTGGGATAAGTTATTCACGACGTATATTGCACAACCTAAAGATGGCCACCAACAGATGATCATTGGTATTGCTGAATATCAAACGTCAAAACCATCTGACATTCTGTGGTGTTTAAAACTGCCATTTACTAAATAATAAACACAATAATAATGCTGATAACAATTGGCATCTATGGCCGCTAGTATCGTACTGGCGGCTATCTTATAAGACAAAGGATTGCAGAGTACCCACTATTTTCATCACAACCATTCTCAAATAGGAGAGAAACGATGAGATCTATTCTTTATTCCATGGCGGGTTTATTGTTAAGCGCTAACGCAATAGCTGCAACCATACCCTTTGATCTTAGTATTAAAGGCGGCGATATTACCGTACAAAAATCATTGCACTTAAGTGATGTGGGCGAAGGTAAAACGTCTATTCAATTCGACTTTAAAGACAAACAAGGTAAAACCTACAATTTTGATCTTAAGTATAAAAAATTGCCTGCTAATCGCTCTTATCCTGCCAATCTTGATATTACATTAAAAGATGCAAAAGGTAATAAGTTGGGTTATTTGTTTTTTGCAAACAATGGTGTGGATCATCTAAAAGATATTGGCATTTTTGGCTTAGTAGTTGATATTGATGGTAAGCCTGTGGATCTTAAGTTTACTTTTGATGCCGATAAAAAAGGCTCGTTTAGTGTTGCCAAACTCAATAACGAGCGCTTTGTGCAAGATACCTTAGTGCCAAAGTTTAATTTTCAAATGATTCGTCCGGTTATTATCCCCGAGGTATCACCAGGGCATCGATCAATTACTTATACGCTAGATGACCATCCTTATTCAGTTAACTATACAATTAAAGACCAAGCCGATGGCATAGTACGTTTTCAGCACAACCTCTACACAATGCATAAGGGAAAGCAGCATTTGTTAGAACAGGTGTATTTTGAGGCTGATAATCTAGATACCTTGCGAGGTGCTATGTACGCCAGTAAATATTTTGATGAAAATGATGGCGTTTTTAAACTGGTTTTTTACCCTGCAATGGGACAAACTCAACCAAAAGGCTAAGCCTGCATTTACTCACAGGGCAGCCATTATTGCTATGGTTGCTCTAGTGTGGTCTCTACATCGTTGATTGCTTAGCGGTTATTATTCGCTCGCCTAACCCTAGCTCACTTATATCTACTTCACCTCTGATACACTACTATAGAAACACACCTCGCTTGTGCTGATAGAAACACCAGACAATAATGACTGTATTGGGTGTGTAACATTAATGATAAGCTTACTGAATCATTAATGTCCGATAATGTAGCCGCCGTATAAAGGTGTTGATTAGCGTGTGGATAGGAGAGATATCATGGATCGTTTTTTAATAAACGTACTCTTGTTATTGATGTGTGGGTGCAGTCAATTAGTGGAAACCGATAATGCGCTCACTGCTTTGAAGCCGGCGCTGCGTGCCGAGCTACTTGCAATGGCGCACAATGATAGAAACAGTAGGAAAGTACTCTCTGAGCATCCTACACCTAGTGCATCGCAGGCACGACAGATTGCTGCTACTGATGCATTCAATACACAAAGAGCCAAACAAATTATTGCCGAACACGGCGAGTTGGATGCGAAAAGTGTTGGCCCCGATGGGCTAGCAGCTTTCTGGCTGGTATTGCAACATAGCACTGATGACGCGTTTCAATATCAAATGCGTAGTTTTGTTGAACGTCTATTTATGCGCGGTGAGATCGACCCACAACGCTACGCCATGTATATCGATCGTGTGTTAGTACGCGAGGGCAAGCTGCAAGAGTACGGCACTCAAATCAAAACGTGGGATGACCAGCATCCTACCCCTTATGACATAAAAGCTGCTGCCACAGTCAATGACCGACGCCATGCAATTGGCTTATTCCCGCTAGAGGATTATCTGTTAGCTATTACCAGACTGTATTTCCCCGACGAGGCTACACTACACGCACACACGGGTGAGAATACAGCCCATGCGGGCTGGTTAGGTATTGAGCTTGATGTCGATGGGGTGGGGCGTATGGAGAATATGACGCTAAAGACATTGGTTGTTAGCCACATAGACAAAGCCTCTCCGGCGTTAGCGGCAGGTTTGCAGGTAGGTGATCGTATTGTGAGTGTTGAGGGCGTCGCGGTTAGTGGCACGGCAATGAGTCAGCTTGAGTCAGTGCTTAATGTACCGATAGGCCAACCGATAACCATGGCTGTTCAGCGTTTAAACCGTCCTGTGCTAACGCTTACGGTAGCACCTATTCAGGCGCCTGTACCGTAGCTATTTTGATATATTGAGATTGATACGCCATGTGGTAACGCTATACTGTGAGCTCATTTGTCGACCGGATAACCTATTATGTCTAGCACACCTTTTGATCTGGCCGCTTATTGCCAGCGCATTGGTTACAGCGGTACTCACGCGGTATCATTGGCAAGCTTAAACGCTATTGTTAGCGCGCATGCACACACGATTGCCTTTGAGAATATCGATGTTTTATTAGGGCGGCGTATTGCTGTCGATGCGGCATCACTACAGCAAAAGCTGATTTATGACCGCCGTGGTGGTTACTGCTTTGAGCAAAATGGACTCTTACTATTAGCCTTAAAGCATTTTGGTTTTAGTGCCACACCTATTAGTGCACGCGTTCGGATTGGCTTTGAGCGCACAGATATTCCGCCGTTAACCCACTTGTTGCTTCGTGTTGATATTGATGATGAGATCTGGTTGGTCGATGTTGGTGTAGGGTCGCTCACACCAACTGCTGCCATTCGCTTTGTACTCAATATTGAACAACCAAGCCCCCACGAGACACGCCGTATTCTCTGTGAAAACACCCGCTACTTTCATCAAGCTAAGTTAGGCGATAGCTGGGTTGATGTATGTGAGTTAACACTGTCACCTATGCCCAATATTGATATCGAAGTGGCTAATTGGTACACCAGTACTCACCCCAACTCGCATTTCACCGAACACCTGATTGTAGCGCGTGCACAAGCTGATGGTGCACGCTTAACCCTGCACGATAATTTGTTTAAAATTCGCGATGCAACCGGTAATGCACATGAGCAGATTATTACATCGAAGGCAGTGTTGAGAGAGGTCTTGGCAACACGGTTTGATTTAACGTTTGATGCCTCATCAATAAAGGCTCTACCTGAATTATGGTAGCGTAATTTGGTATTTATTTTAGTTTGATAATGTCAGTGTAATCAATCAAAAAAGTGAGTGCCGGTTATCTTTTTCTCGTTATTCAGTGTTTAGTGAATACACCAGGAGCAATAATGAAACCTACTCTCTTTTTTAGACTTATTGTTTGTACTAGCATTTTCTTGGTGAGTTGCTATCGCGATGGCCCGTTATTAACGGATGTGCCGGTTAGTGATATATCACAAAAACTTAACGATACTGTTCCCGAGTTAATGCGTAAACATCATATTGAAGGAGTGGCGGTTGCCTTGATTCGTGATGGCAGGCGCTCACTCACTCAATATTTTGGGTATAGTGATGTGAGTACGGCTAAGCGTATTCATGCTGCCACTGTTTACAAAGCAGCATCATTAGGTAAGCCTATTTTTGCCTACCTTGTCGTTAGCTTAGCGCGCGAGGGTGTTATCGACCTAGATGCACCTTTATACCCCTACATTAAAGCCCACATTACCCACCAGCATGCAGGCTATAAAAGCATAACAGCTAGAATGGTCTTGTCGCACACAACCGGGTTGCCTAACTTAGGTACTACCTTATCGGCTCAGCCCTTTCACTTTACGCCCGGTAGTGCTTTTGAGTATTCAGGGCATGGATATCTCTATCTTCAATGGGCGCTTGAAAGTATCACAGGAAAACATCTCAATCAGTTAGCTAACGAGTATGTTTTTTTACCCCTTAAAATGACGCAAACCAGTTTTGTTGGGCAAGAAAAGTACAGTGCAACACTGGCCCAAGGTTATGGACATAACAATCAACCGGTAACGTTCAGCCCATTACCTACCCAAGGCTACTCTGCATGGAGTTTATTAACAACACTGGGTGATTATTCGCAATTTGTAGCGCATATTATTAATGCCGCAGCCGAGCCAGATAGCATAGCAGCACAATTATTAGTGCCTTCAATAGCAGTGACAGAGTCGTTGCAGTGGGGGTTAGGTTGGGGATTACAAAATACCAAGCCACATTATTCTTTTTGGCACTGGGCAAGCACCGCAGGCTTCCGACATTATTGTGTGGGCTATCCTGATGAAAAACTGGCGGTTATTGTGATGTCAAACAGCGCGCGCGCCTTTAGCATTGCCGATGACATTATGGTTCAGACAATAGGAGGTCATTATCCTTCCTATGATTGGTTTTAGTATACGGTTTATGGGGGCGAGAGTCGCTTTTCTTGATGGTTGATGGTTTATTAAATAAAGGCTCATTAAACAAACAACAAACTTGTCACACTATGGTTAAGTGCGCTGCTTTTTTATGATGCTGCCTATGGATAACAGATATCGGTACTCAACATCGGTCAGTTAACCTTGATAGAGCATCCATAAAGGAGACAGCAATGATGATAAAACAATTAGCGTATAGTGCGATCGTGGGCGGCTGCTTGGCGATAACAGCCTGTGGTGGCGGTGGATCATCAAGTAGTAGTGATAGTGGTTCGGGTAATGGCGCAGGCACCGGTGGTGGTTCTGGCGGTGGCAGTACCTCACAGCGCATTAGCCGATTCAGCGCCGATTATGATAACAACGGTATTGCCGATGCGGTTGAGACTAGCCGCTATGATAATAATGGCCGCCTTATTGCGACCTTGTATACGTATACCGACGATGGCACAGCCGATATTATTAATCTCAACGAAGAGGGTGCGCGTGAAGTTAGCTTTGATTATACCTATAATAGCCAAGGGCAAATGACCTCTTGGGTGAAAGACATTGCCTTTATTGATCCGGCCAGTGTTGGCCCTGGCCGTATCGTACGACAAGAGTTCAGCGCGGCTTATGACAGTAATGGTCTGGTGACAGAGGCTATTATTACAGGGTTTAGTATCAGTGGGGCTCAACTAACATCGCAGCGTTTTGAGCCGCGTTATAATGGCAATGTGATGTCCTCGTTTATAGGGTTCATCAATAATTTGCAAACCTATATCACCACCTTTACCTACGATAGCAGTGGTTTGCCGATACTTGCACAGGGTGATTACCCTGCAATAGAGATTGCACCGGGTGTAACCACCGATGCCTTTAGTACAGCCTATGATTTTGAATGGAATACTAATCGGCAAAATACCCGCGTAGTGTTTAGCTCACCGGACCCTACCAATAGTGGCAATGGTTTTACCAGTACTGTTGATTCAGTCTTTAATAGTGATGCCCAATTAGTGTCGCAGCAATGGCTTGCTTCCCCGATTACTGACCCTACTATCTGGTCATTAAACTCTGATTTACGTTTTAGCTATGATGCTCAAAACCAGCGGCTAACTCAAATTAGCTGGGATCTAAATCGTGACGGCTCAATAGATGCGACGATAAATTATGAGTGGGAAGCCAGTGTGTGTACACCGGTATACTTTTGGCTACCACAGTCGCTGGTGCCTAATATATTTTTGGGCAATGTTCCCGATAACGCACACCCGTCGTTAATTCCTGGTACTGGTTTTCAGTTATTTGATCATTGTGCTGACTAATTGCCATACTTGATAGTGAACAGGTGCTAAATAAATGAAATTATCGACAGAAAGTGCGACTCGATTGACGCAATGGGGAAATAGCTTACTCAATAAATTATCAGCACCGGCTCGCAATCGCCGCAAGCGAGATGCCAGCAAGCGTCGGCGTGCAAATGGATATAACGTTCTGCGCGATGAAAACTCAACAACTTTTTAGTGCCTTTATGTTTGTTTGCGAAGACTATTCACTAAAGCCTGCTATGCAGGCTCTGCTTCTTTAACTTCATAAATTTCTAGCCACTCAGTCGCTTCTTCGATAGTCATATCGGCAATTTGATGAAGTTGTTTGGCAAGTTTAGCTGCTGTGATATCGCCTTTATGTACCCATTGAGTATGCTGAGAGATGAGATATGCGCGTATACTCAATGAGCGCTGTGCTGAGATATCAAATTCAGCATGGTTACCAATAGCAAAACACAGGCTTGCCAGTATGGGTAAAATGGCCGTTGCAAAGCCGGCAAGTGTTGCAATAGGGTAGAGCAGTTCTAGGTGAGTGACCACGATAAATAGCTTTATTAACACGGCAATAACCGTAGCGATGAATAGTGTAAAACTCCACTTTTCCAACCGCTTGCTAATAAATTGTAATGTCGAGGCGTTTTTACTGTGATAGTTTATTTGACCTTCTAGCCAGTAATTATTTGCCTGCTGGGCAACGTATTCTTTATGCGATTGGTCCATACGAAAGTGATTGAAACCAGCAGCGCGAATGATCGTCTCGGTATAAATATACAGCCAGCTACGACCGGCGCTATGATGTCCTACTAATTCTCGACCTAGATATTCACGGGTATCGCGTATCCTCATCAGGGGGTAGGTTTCCCCCAATTTGACTAGATACACCATGGGGCGTAAATACTCTGCGAGATAGCGGTACTCCAACCAACGGCCATGGTACTGATGGTGGTGGTCTTTTTTGTACAACCAGTAAATAGCCCCTAGCAACAATAACTCAAGGCTGATCAGTCCAAACATAAACAGGCCATGATTGTGTCTAAAGGCAAGTGCAACCGCTGCGGTTATGAGCGCGGCAGCACCAAAGCAGTAGATAAGAATAAATGTACTGCGGTGAATGTTGGCGTAAAAATTAGCTAATCGATCTGCCCGTAAATAAGCGGCATAAAACCAATGTGCAGCATGGGCGTGTTGCTGTGTATCAGGGTCGTGCGGTGGCGGCGCTGTTTTTTCAAAGGGTGGTTCTAGAGTTGGTTCCAGTGGTTTAGCCAACCATTTTTTCACACATAAAAATGCTTTGGCCGCATAATTAATATAGGGCGTTTGCAATTGTATGGGGCCTGCATTATCAAAATCGACGGCTATATCAGGGCGGTAAATTAAGTTGTCCCCTCGATGGTAACGTTGAAAACGCGCTTGTATATCCTGCTGTTGTTTATGTTTGTTATGCTTGCTGGTTAGGATATCGTCAAACAACAATACTCGACGCAGCTCTTTTTCCAGCTGATATTTATCGTAGCTAAGTGCTGTTGAAGATTGCCCAAAACGATTGGATGGGTGCAGAGTAATTGCGTTATCGAGTGTTGATATATGCAGTATCGGTATGCCCGCTGCCAATGCACTATTAACGGTATTAGCAGTGCCCCGGTTACTGCGATTATCGCCATCATAAACCGCGATCATAATATCGCAATGCTCAACCAGCAACTGGCTACAGCGCTGGTAGGCGCTGCTGCGTTGCTCTGGATCGCCATCTAACTCGATGATAGGTGCCTGAGTATCGCCAGTGCTAATACGTTCTAATAGTGCATTATATTCATTTAACGTACCATGCTGGGTATTAATGACACTGTGGTTGGGTAAAAAATCATTGGCATATTCTTCGCGTAAAAAAGGCAAAATACAAGCAAGCTGGTGTTCAAAAGGGATTATGTCTGGTTCAATACATAAGCGATCAGCACCTTCGGCAAGTGAACTGACAATACGAAATTGTGGGAATTCACGCACATAGAAGGCCGCTGCTTGCTCGGTGTTAGCCAGTTGTCTGACACACAAGTATATGTCGTTATACAGGGCTTGAATTTGGTCGCGCAATCTGGCGAGCGCGTCGCTAGGTAAGCGCCTGTGACCTGCCACACCAATGCGTAGTGTCATGGGTGGAAAGGGCTCATCGACCATTTTTTGGTAGATCGTATGGGGTGTGTTTGCTGTTGTCATAAGAGGTATATGGCCGTTGTATTATTCACAGGCTAAGTAGATAAACCTTCAAGCATATGTGCCAATTGTGGCAGATTCTTTACTGTATCTCTATCTTTTTCCCGCTCAGTGTCTGTTAAATCGTCCCAGGGGATCAGGTTGGGTGAAAGTCGCAAAGCAGTATTTTTCTCACCGCTACTATAGCGCCAGCCTGTGATGAGTTTTTCGGCAACCCAGCGCTCATGTTCTATTTTTGATAGGTGTTCTATCATGTCAACGGTGAGCTTATCATTAATAGCTGCCGCCGAAATAGGGGTGTCTGAACTAAGTAGTCGACACTTAATGGCCATGTGATCGGCTTGATTACGGTTAGCATCTTTTAAGCTTTCAGGTAAATGTTGCCAATCGATGAGCGATGAATTGGTCTCTAAGTTATCGCCTGCTGCAACTTGTACGTTGACATAATTTTCATGAATGGCTCTTGCCATTTTATCGTGGGTTGCATTAAAAATAGCATCAAAACTTGTGCTGGTGTGTAGTTTATCTGCTAATTTTACATGTGGATAGTCTTCAAAATTTTCACTCATTACTGAGGTAATAACACTATTGTTAAAATCGTTAATAATAATAGGTATTTTCGTAGTAAAACTTAAGAGAAGTTGTGTCCAGGCAAGTGTTAGTTCTGTACTGCTAGCACAGATATAAATAATATCAGGGTTAAAATCATCAATAACTTTTTGATTCTTAGCGGCGTGTATAATATTGAGGTCAAGATTATTTGCCTGTAGATTAACTATTTCAGTAAGAATAGGTTGGTCTTCAATAATTTTTTGTAAACGCTCATTAGCCGACTTTCCAACGATAGAAATATTGACAGGATGGCTGTTGCCATAGTGCCCAATACTGGCAAAACGCAGTACAATATCGTCAATAAAATCGTGGTTGCCAACTAATAAAACAGAGAGATCGGATTTTTTTTGTAGCGTGGATAACTCGCGCTCTGGCCCGTAGTGAGATAATAATAAGCGTGCAGCAATTGCAGAATAATTGACAATGCGGGCAGAAAAATAATCGTAATCTTTCGAAAATACTGGCTGGTCATATAAAATGGGAATGAGATGTTGTTGTTTTATATGGGCAATACACTGTAAGACCGGGCCGGCTAGTTGCTCTCGGCGTTGCCTAAAGGCGTGGTAAGTAATTTCAATATTGCGTTCATCATCCATCGTTGTTGCCAATAAATAGGCCGCATTGCGAATATTGGCAAGTGTGAGTTGTGTGACGTCGCCGGGGTTTCCATGAATAATATGTGCCCCTTGTTCTCTCGCCAGCCCAGTATGGTGGTTTTCTAGCGTATTGACAATAACCACCGTAGGGATATTGGCCGCACGTAGGCTGGTGATAGTTTGTAAACTCTTTTCATCTAAGCCGCAAATAATAGCGTGGTTTTTTAAACGATTAATTTTAAATTGCGCAAGCCTGTTGCCCATTATTGACATAACAGCTTTAAATGCCGCGTAACTCAATGATATAGGGGCTAGCCAGCGTGCAACCTCCAGCGGGCCAGGTACTTTGCCTATCGTGCCGTTAAACTCCAAAATAAACAACCCAATGGTGCTGTACAGAATATCCAGTGCAGTGGCGTTGGCTTGCTGTTGTTCATAGTAAATATAAAAGCCAATAACACCGAGTATACTACTGACTGATGCCATAAAAAATATCAGCAACCATTCGGATCTGGTGAATAATACAAACGGTGATTTTGACAGGGGAGTCTCTTGCATAATAGTCTATAATTCTCTTTCATTAATGCGCTATAATAATAGCATAACTTACACTATAGATATGTTTCGTGGTACTTTGAGCCCCCATTATTATGAGCACTCATCATTCTCGTACATCATTTAAAAATATTCTGTTAACTTCATGTGGATTACACCCGCAAATTATTACAGAAATTATCTACGCACTTAGTCAACAAAACCCGCCGGTCGTCTTGCATGAGGTACATGTTGTCACCACCGAAGTAGGCCTTGAGCAGATTAAGACATATCTGCTGGATGAAAACGATGGCTACTTTCATAAGCTCTGTCGTGAATATGGCCTCAACGATACCCATTTTAAGCTCGATAACATCCAGTTGCTTGAAAATGCTATGGGCGTGTCTCTGGATGATATTCAAACGGTTGGCGAAAATGAGATCGTCGCCAATACCCTGACTGAGACGATGCGCCAATTAACGGCGGATCCAAACACTGCATTGTATGTCTCTTTAGCTGGTGGTCGCCGCACTATTTCTTACTATTTAGGGTATGCTCTGTCGTTGTTTGGCCGCCCTCAAGATAGATTGTCACATATCATTGTCTCGCACGGGTTTGAGGCAGATGATGAATTTTTTTATCCCAACAAAACCCCTACTTATATTACTGACCGTTCAGGTAAAACTCTCAATACACAAGACGCCAAGATACAGCTTGCTGAAATCCCTTTTGTGCGTTTGCGAGAAGGGCTACCTAGAGATTTGCTCGATGGCGAAGCCTCGTTTGTTGAAACGGTAGCCTCTGTCCCTAAAATAGCCAAAACAGCACAGGTGCAAATAAATCTGCGCGATAAGTTACTCGTGTTTAACGACATCTCTATTGCGATGTCACCCATACAATTTACCTGGTATAGCTGGCTGGCCACCCGTTTAAAACAACATGGTCACGATGTTGGTGCTATCCGTGTACACAGTGATCACCACCAGGACTTCTTGCGCTTTTTTGAATCGCTCTACAGCGCTAACCACACGGGTGTTGAGCGTGCCCGCAACACCTTAGAAAATGGCTTTAATGTTGATTATATCAGTGAAAAGAATTCACTGGTTAATAAACGTATCAAAAAAGCACTAGGTTCTCAACATACACAGTTTTTGATTAAATCTTCGGGCCGGCGGCCACATACACACTACAGTTTACAGCTCGAACCCGACAATATTTTAATCAAAGATTATTTTGGTAAAAACAGCTAGTATTTATCAGCTTCAAGTATCGTCCTATTCTTGTGGGCAACCACGCGCTTGCTTTTGTTCATCGCTGAGTGCGGGTAAAAAATAGCGTTTGCGTTCATCACTACTTAGGCATAAACGATGTTCAGGCAATGATTTAATAGCTGCTGCGATCATCTTATTTGCACTATCATTTAGTGGCCATACAGCTGTTGTATTCTTACTTTCAATGGCAATTATAGCGTGATCTTTGGGATGAAACTCGACGTCATGTACTAAGCTGTCATGGGTAAATGTATAGCGGTGATGACCTGTATCACTCTCCCAAATTGACACTGTTTTATCATAAGACGCACTGGCTAAGTAGCGACCATCATGGCTGAAGTCAATATCAATAACACTGCCTTGATGTTGTAATGAGTATATTTTTTCACCGCTGTCTAAATCCCATAAACTAGCACTTTGATCGATAGAGGCTGTTGCTATATAGGGTTTATTTGGATGAAATATAGCTTTAAGAACTCCTCGGTTATGCGCAAAGAAATGAATGTTCGTCGCTGAGGCAACATCCCATAATGATGCACTGTGATCAAGTGCCGAGGCTAATAAGTACTGCCCATCGGCACTTAGTGAAATATGTTTAATGTACTTTTTATCAAGGTGTTGAATAGTGTGGCGTTTCTCACCTGTTGCTATATCCCATATGGCAATTTGATTATCTTTTGCAAAGCGCTCTACTGGACTGCCCGATACGGTAATGAGCCAACGGTTATTGGGGTGAATAATAACTTGTTGTACCCAGTCTTCGTGAGTAAATGTTTGTTGCTTCTCACCGGTAAGGCTATTCCAGACAACTGCTGTACGGTCGAACGAGCCGGTAGCAATAAATTGATCGTCACGGCTGAAGCTAACACTGTTAATGGCATGTGTATGATCGAGTGTCTGTTGTTTTTTACCCGTGACGCTATCCCATATAATGGCGCTGTGATCTTTAGATGTAGTTGCAATTAACCGGTCGTCGTGGCTAAAACTTGCGTCTAGAATAGTTTTTTCATGGGTAAAACTTTGTTGTTTATCGCCACTTGTACTATCCCAGAGTGTCGCTGTTTTTCCCGGTAGCATAAACCCGCCGGGTATGGTTAGTAGCCGTGTTCCATCGTGGCTAAAGGTTGTTTTTGTTGTCGTCTGGGATTGTCGTAATGTAAAGAGATCATGCCGCTTCTCTAGTGACCACAGTGCAGCGGTATTATCACTGGAGGCCGTAATTAATGACATATTATCGTGAGTAAATAATACATCATTAACGTTGCCCTCATGGTGTAGTGTAAACAAGCGCTCCCCGGTTGTTGCCGACCAGATAGCAGCTGTTTTATCGTATGCGGCTGTTGCAATAAAACGATTATCAGTACTTACGATGATTTTTTTAATAGTGCCATTATGTTGCATGGAAAGCTGTTGTTCTTTCTTTTCTATATCCCACATTGCAGCCATTTTATCTGTCGAAGCTGTCAGTAAATAGCGGCTGTCAGGGCTAAAGGCAACATGGTTGATAGTTTTTTTATGGCCTACTACAAATAATTTTTCACCGGTTTTTGTGTCCCATAACGTCGCACTGTTATCGCGTGAGGCAACAGCAATATATTGGCCATCTGGGCTAAAGTTAATATGAGTGATTACCCCTTGTCGTTCAAATACAAATTTTTGTTCGCCATCAGAATTCCAAAGGGTAACGCTTTTATCTGAACTTGTTGCAATTAAGCTGTTGTCTGGATTAAACATAATTTGCTTAATCGCTTTTTCACTTGTCAGTGTTAGGCGCTTCTCTGCGCTATGGGTATCCCATAAATGGGCAGTACCATCATAGGCCGAAACAGCCAGTACACTGCCATCATTATTAAATGCCACATGCCCGACTAGATTGGTATAGTTAAAGGTATGCCGTTTTTTGCCAGTCGTTATATCCCAGATAACAGCTGTGCCATCACCTGATGAGGTGGCGAGAAGGCGTGCATCGGGGCTAAACGCCAGACCATAGATAAACCCCTCATGCTGGAGTTGCATCAGTTTGCCACGGTGAATATCCCACACGCTGGCTGAGTATTGGTTATCACCTGATGATGTGGCCAGTAACTGCCCGTTTTGGCTGTAGGCTAGTTTGCTCACATTACTGTAGTGGTTAAAATGAGCTGTTTTACGGTTTAGTCGCTGTGCAGTTGTCAGTGGTTCCAGGTTGCGCGCAAGAGGGCGTTTGCCGCCATAAAGGCCGGGCATAGCGTTTAATCCCAACAGCAGTGCCGTATCATAGTGGCCTTGTTTATTCTTATCAGCAGCTAATTTCATTAAAAATGCACTTTGTGATACCAGCGCATGGTCGCGCTCACGTTGAGCCTGTTGGGCATTTTTTTGCGCAATTTGACTTTGATACCAAGAAAAAAGTGTCAAACCGGATAACACAATAATAAGGATACTTGTCAGCCCATAGAGGGTTCGTTTACGTTTTTGCTGGCGTTGATGTTCGCGGTTTTTGAGTGCGTCGTAACCACAGCGAAGCAGTGCGGCGGCAATTCGAATTAGTGCGCGTTGTTTAGTTTCCTGGTGGCTTTCATCACTGCGCAGGCGTACATCTGCTGCTAGTGGTTCTACTTTTTCTTGATAGTTCTCTGTGTCACCTTGTGCATTTGTTCGCGTATGGGTAATACTGAGAAGCTCTTCGGGAAAGCTAACATCAGGCTCGCCTTCAACTAATAAGGGGATAATATTATCAGCTCGCCCTAGCGCTTTAAAAAAACTGATCTCGCGGCGAACCCACTCAGATAATGGTGTATCTGGAGAGCAAATAACAATTAAAAACTCACTGGCTTTTAGTGCATCTTCTAGTTGCGTACCTAAGTTACTTGATGCCGGGATCTCGTCATCATCGCGAAATAGTTTGCCGATGCGTGGCGCTATACCCTGATCAATCAAATGTGAAGGAGTACGATAACTCTCTAATTTATTAATTAACCATTTTGCCCAGCGCCGGTCGCGTTCAACATGCCGATAACTGATAAACGCACGATAACTATAGGTGGGTTCTGTCATATTTTCTATTCACTTATAAGTCAGTGTTATTATTGGGTGTGCCATCAGTGCCATACTTAAGGTGTCTTATAAGGTGAGTAATAGACATACATATCTTGCGTAGTACCTGCTGCTTTAGTATACGACACAAAGCTAATTGTACTATTGGTGGTAACTTTATTTTCATGTGTCATCATGGCGATGGCATTTTTTGATTGATCTCGGCGAATAACCTTACCACGACTATTGGTGAGAATAGCATTAAGTGACCCCTTACCTTTAGGGATAGCGATAAAGGTGTACCATCCGGGCTTATTCATAACGATATTAAAGCCGCTGATATAGTGATCATTGAGTTTTTTTGCCTGTTGAATATTGCGGGCTTGCTTTAATAATACGGACGATGCAGCTGTTTTTGTTGATGATAATGCAACTTTTTTCCCCGACACTTCAATTGGTTGTTGCCACGAATCTATGGTGAGTGCGTAATTAAGGTCTTCTTTTATATAAGGTGGTTTAGCGAAGCTCATCATGGCGGTTATTGTTACTGGTTCATCTGTAATCAATAGTTTAAATGCAGCAAAGTTACTGTAGGGTACTGCGCGATAATACTGGCTGCTGTTTTTCCCTGTAGGGGGTGTCGTTGTAATCCGTGGCTTTGATGCATTGGATACTAAGGTCACTAAATGTATACCTGGCTTCGGGAAGTGAATTTTTTTCGATAGGCTAATCTTCTTTTTCCCGAAGCTTTTTTGGGTGCTGACACTTTCACGAATAGAGCGCGTGCTCAGGGGTTTGTTAACATTGAAAAGCGCTTGTATATTCTGGCGTATAGCGTTGACAGAACCTGTTTGTGCCGGAATAAACTGTTGTAGGCTATGGGTCCACTGTTGCTCTAATGCGGTGGTTGCTGTAGCGATATTCCCGTTCAATAAATCGTAGAGAAAATCGACACGTTGAGCGAAATTAATATCAGCTGCATTAACAATTCGGCCTCGTGTGCTCGGTGCAACATTAACCCCACTGACTAAACCAATAACGTGTCCTTTGGCGTTAAACAGAGGGCTGCCACTGGCGCCGCCTGTGAGCGGTAGGCCATGTTGAATAAGCCGATTGGTATTGGTTGCTTGTTTTACCATAAAAAAATCAGTAACACGCACCAACTCATCTTGTTGAGCAACAGGCGTTGGCGCTTGCATGGTACCTGGCAGTAGATTTTCTACCGGATAACCCACAAAACCAACTTTCATGCCCGGTTGCAGCTCGGCCAACTCTTGTTGTGTGGCCAGAGTGAGTGGGGCGCCTAGATCTGCCGGGTTCTCCACACTTAACAAGGCCACATCAGCCGGTGTTACGGTTTGCATAAGGTTGAGGCGATTATTGCTTTTTTGTGTCGGTAGGTAATCGCTCCATAGTTGCTGGTAGCGTTTAAAACCAGGGTGGGGAACGCTTTTAGTAATGCGATAAGTGCGATACGGTGCAACAGAGGCTCGTGCCACTAACTCTTCATTTGGCGTTAGGCGATCAAAGGCGCTAGCGACATGAGCATTGGTTGCTAAGCGGTTATTCTCAGTAACCCAGGCTGTGCCCTGTGGTGTTTCACCACCATTGCTATCGCGCTTGAGAATCAAATACACCGATTGGCTGATTTTGCGAATGGTTGCCTGTGTAATCTCTTCGTAGCCTGATTCTAGCTGTGTAATTTGCTGGCTAAGCTCGTCCATATTATCGAGGGCCGCAGCGATAGAAATATCTGCATCAGCAACGGATTCCTGCACTTCGCTAACATCATTGTTAAGGTACAACAGCCCCACAAGAATGCAGCCAACAACAGGGAGGGTTGCCCAGAGTATTTTACGGTTGCGCTGTACTTGTGCGCCGGGTTGAATATGTGGTTTACCTATGGGGTGTGCTTGGGCGCGTTGGTCGATGACCTCGACCTCCAAGTGAATATTATGCCCCAATTTAATGCGTGTAAGGCCTGTAATTTCTTGGTCTTCAAAGGGGGTACTGCCATTAAGCTCAACATAATGCTCAGTATTTAGATCGATTTGATAGCGGCCAAGGCTGCGCTTGAAGGCGATATGCTCATTGCCAATACCGTGATCCTTGCTATCCTCGGCAAAGGTAATATGGCACATTGCAGGGTCCCGCCCGAGCACAATATAGTCATGGTCAGCATCAAAGAAAAATTCATTATCACTACTGAGAGTGCGGCCTTCTATAACGGTAATTCTTAATCCATTCATAGTGTCTTGTTCCTGTGTTGGCCATTTAAGAAGCCTCAAACTTTAGTGACCACCTAGACTGTATTATCAATAGTGGGCTAGATTATCAATTTATGGAAGGTAACTCTAGTGTCACAAGTTTGTGGTGGTATCGTCGTTTGAATATAAAAGTATCGTCGCTGGGTGATGTATGACAAGTTTGTTATTGAAGCCAATGGCTACTTAATCCGGTAATCTGGCATTTTACAGACTCTTTATAGCCTTGAACATCCGATAGAGAATGATTACTATCACCATACCGGTTCTATTTAAGATCGTGTTGTGATAATAAGAAAGAGCTTTAGAGTCTAGATTAGACTAGGCAAATAAACACAACGGCAGAAAATACTGCCCAGGGGGGCTTGCATAGGGGATGCTAGTATCAGTCGTTAACTTATTGATACGCAATACTTTTGTCAATTTAATTGCGATTGTCATTGTGGCGTTTATAGCACCGCGCTGTTGGTCGATGACCAGTGATAATAGCGTTATGCAAGTGCTTGTCTACAAAGGTGAAGCTTTGATTAATCAGGGCAGCGCCATTGTTGTGGCACCTGAGGTTCTTGTAACCAGCACCCATTTGCTTGAAAAGGCCACCTCTATTGTTGTGCTCGATCACGACAACAACCGCTATAGTGCAACTGAACGACCTACAGGACACCCGCAGGGCCTAGCCTTATTAGACGCAGCCGTACCTGTGCAGCCAATCGTACTGGCTGAGAGTGAACTCACCGTGGCTGATACAGTAAATGTAGTAGGCTATTGGCACGACACCCAGGAAAAAGCAAAAAAATCACTTTTCCCTATTTCTGGCAGACCTAAATTTGTAGCGACTGTCGTGCCCCAGCGCACCGCGACTAAGGGGTTACTGAAAAGTGCTCATACAGAGGTACAGAACGCTTCGGTTATTGAAATTGTTTCATCGGTAGGTCGCGGTAGCTATGGTGGTGCATTAATTAATCGCTGCCAGCAATTAAGTGGTGTGATGACGCCTGCCCCAGAGCTTACCTTGCGTGACCTCTGGAAGCCTCATAAGCCTTTAGGCGTTTATGCCGTCAAATCGCAACATTTACACCAAATATTGCTCGATGCAGGCGTTACCCAGGCTAGGCGTGCAGCCAGTGTATGCTTAAGTCTACAGCAGCAACAGCAACAACAGGCTAAAGCTAAAGAGCGGCGCCTACAAGCGAACCTTCAAAAAGAAAAGCAGCAGGCAAAGAAAGCGCAAGCTGCACAATTAAAAGCACAGGCCGAGGCTGCAAGTGAACGCGAGCAACGCGAGCGCGAACAGCAAAAAAATAGCGACTTGGCACATATTGCAGCTGATGCAGACAACCAGTTAAAGCAGCTTTCTGATCAGATGAGTACCGCTGAGGAGAGCAATCAACAGATGCTTTGGTTGATCGTGATTAGCGCCGGTGTTGCACTGGTGATTATCGGTTGGATTATTTATCGCAATAAAACCCAGTTAGCCGTTGCCACTGCGTATTTTTATGATTGCCAGTTCACTGGTAAGGACTCTCGTGGTGCTCCTTTAGCGTTGATGGTATTAGGACGCGATTTACAACAGCGCCAAACGGGTTTGTTGCTCGGGCGCAACCCGGATCAAGTACATATTGTTATCGCCGACGATACCGTTAGCCGTGTGCATGCTCGGTTATCAATAGCCAACCGTTGCCTTTACATTGAAGATACAGGTTCAACCAGCGGTGTGCGTATTAACGGTGATATTGCGAGCGAAAAAACAGCCATTATTACCGGTGATATCATCACGCTGGGCAATGTACAGTTAACTCTAACCATTATGAAGGAGCCCTAATGCCTTTTATTACCGCGTCTGTGTCTGTGGCGATTATGCTTGTGGCAGTGTGCTTTGCGATTAACGCTACTGCCAGTAGCGAAGATATTACAGCAACTAATGTTGTAAAAATCTTTGTATTTAAGGGCGTTGACAAAAAAACCAAAAAGCCTCGTACCAGCAGTGGTACAGGGTTTGTAATTAACGAGCAAGGCTACATTGCGACAAATCATCATGTCGCGGGTGGAGCCCATGCTATCTTTGTATTAAAAGACGGCCAGCGCGTTAATATTTGGGAAGGGTTTGATCTTAAAAATAAATTTGCTAATACCAATGTTGAAAAATCGCCGTGGTCTTCATCAGATCTAGATTTAGCTATCATTAAAGTAAAACCTGAATACCTGCAAACGCTACGCTTAACCCCGGTTGCTTTAACCACACGTACACCACAGCAAGGTCGCGAAGTAATCGCTAAAGGCTATCCGGGTATTGCCAATAACACTACTGTCAAAGGTGTGGATGTAACGGCGAATCACACTTTGTCAAAAGGTGAGGTTGCTCGGGTGCTGAACGATGCGCATTGGCGTAAGGGCGGTCAGACACTGTCGCAGTTATTTCATACCGCGCCAATTAGTGGCGGCAATAGCGGCGGCCCCTTATTTGATGAGTGTGGGCGCGTTGTTGGGGTTAATACCGCCGCCCCCAATGAAATGAAATCTGGTGTTGTCTTAAATTCAAAAGGCAAGGTAATTGCAAAAACAGTCACGCCAGTCTCAAACGATGCTTTTAGTCTAGCCTCTGATATTAAAGAGCTTATCAATATACTTGATAGCCGCAACATTCAATACCATCTCGATAACAGTGATTGCCTGTCAAAAGAACAATCGATGCAACAGACGTTACAGTTTGCATTGTATGCCGGTGCGGCTGCATTTGCGCTGATTGTCATTTTGTTGATTTACGTCTTGCGCAGGCCAGCCGTGCGCCAAAATATGAGTAGGGTTGTAGAAACCTATTCGCGCGCTATTCGTCGTGCGCCTGTACACAGCCCTACACCTGCACCGACCACACCGACACCCAATAGCAGCCATGACGGTATTATTCTCGATGGTTATAGTGATAGTGCTCCGCGACTGATTATTGACGGGGCACTATTAAATGCACAGGTGATTATTGGCCGCTCGTCGCAGGGGACACAATATCAAGTAGGGCACGACAGCGTATCGCGCCAACACTGCGCACTACAACGCAGAGGTAACATTTTATATGTGCGTGACCTAGGTTCAATGAATGGCACCTTTGTCAATGGGCAACGATTGGCGGCGACGGAAGACGTCGCACTGGATAACGGAGCTGACCTAAAATTGGGTGCAGTAGCTTTCAAAGTGATTGCTGATTGATATAAAAACATTTTATTATTGGGGGAGTAACTATGAAATTACGTCAAAAATTGGGCGCTGTAATAGCGGTAACGCTAGTTATATCGGGCTGTAATGTTGAAACAATTAAAGAACAGATTCAAGCGTTGCCGAGCTTTTCTGGCGGCGATAAAACCTCTAGCCAAATTGCTGGCTGTGCTGGTGCGGGTTTGTTAACCGGCGGTTTGCTCAAAAAATTAGATGTGAATAATAAAATATCACTGGCCGGCGCAGCGTTTGCCTGTTTTGCGGCATCTGAGTTAATTGGGCAAGAGTTTGCCGATAAGCTCAAAGAGGAAGAGGATCAGAAAAAACTCTATGAAGCCCAGCAGCAAGCGGCTAAAAGTGGTAAGCCCGTTACATTTAAAGGCAAAGAAGAGGGTGTGTCTGGCACTGTTAGAGTGGTAAAAAATCAACCTCGCAGGCGCCAACAAACCAGCGTACAGGTAACCCGTGAACTTAAAGATAAGGTTAACCCTTTTCCTCCATTGGATTATGTTGGTGCACCTTATCGTTCTAATGGAGTTAATATGCGTGTTGGTCCAGGGGTGGATTATAAAAAAGTGACTTATTTAAGCCCAGGTGAGATTGTTGCTGTCGTTGGTAAGGTCAGTGGCAAAAATTGGTATGCGGTATCAAAAGATGGCAGCACAGCGGTGAGTGGTTTTGTATCATCAGCTACTCGTTTTATGCAGCCAACGACAACAGAATATAAAACGGTAAGCGCGCCGGTTGAAGCTGATGTTGTGCAACAAGATGTACAGGTGTCGCTAGAGTGTAAAACGGTACGCCAAGAAATTTACACACCCGAAGGGCCGCTCGCGCGAGATGTTGAAGTGTGTCAACAAGCAGATGGCTCCTTTAAACTGTCATAATATAAATTGCAAGTACGATCAATATCATCGATATAAAAATAAGTAGCGATAAGATGAGTACTTTTGCTACTTAAGTATTGATTGGGGCTATATGCCTGTTTTTGAGGAAATTTTTATGGCTATTTACAAACGGCTTTTAATACGTTGGCTGAGCGGGCTTTTATTGCTTATTGTCTCAGTTGCCAGTAACAGTGAACAGCGTTTGATTTCCCATAAGTCACCCGATATTGATGTTTATCTCTATAACGAAAATTGCCCAAATACAGGGGTTGCCAATATTGAATTGCGCTCGCCGCAGGCGAGCAATTTTGATAAAAACCGTGTAGATATAACCAGTGTAATTAATACCGTGCAATCTATTGTGAAATTCAATTGCCCCAATGTTAAGCGCATGACGATTAGAGGAAAAAGTAACGGGGTACTGTACTTTGCCGGTGTGTCAGCAAAGCAAGACGCATGGCAGTTGGTGAGTTTATATGCACCGCCACGTTAATGACAATTATCTGATCAATTACCGATAAGGCCACTATGGATAACGAATCATCCTCGCAAGATACCGGCGAAATACATAGCCAAGTGCTACCTGCAGGTTATGCGCTTGACGAATACAGTATTGAAAAAGAAATTGGCTCCGGTGGTTTTGGTGTAACCTACCGCGCGCGCGATAAACACCTCGATCGCGTCGTTGCGATTAAAGAATACTTTCCCTTTAATTTAGCCTCTCGTGCCAGTAGCTTTCAGGTTTCACCAAAAACACGCATTGCAAAAGATGTTGAAGAGTATCAGTGGGGGTTGGATCGCTTTATTGATGAAGCGCGCGTGCTTGCACATTTTGAACACCCTAATATTATTCGTGTGATCCGCTATATCGAAAAAAACAGCACCGCATATATAATAATGGATTATGCCCAAGGACGTGACCTTGCCACTGTATTGCAAAGTGAAAACCCATTAAGTGTTGAGCGAGTTAAAGATATTGTATTGCCTATAGCAGAAGGCTTAATAAATGTTCACAGTGCGCAAATGCTACACAGAGATATCAAACCGGGTAATATCCGCATCAAAGATAACGGCACCCCTGTACTCATTGACTTTGGGGCGGCCAGACAGGCAATTGGTGCGCGTTCAAAATCAATATCAACCATCTTAACACCGGGCTATGCGCCAATTGAGCAATATTCAAGCCGTGGCAACCAAGGCCCATGGACAGACATTTATGCGCTGGCGGCTGTAGCTTATGTGTGCTTAACACACGAGAGTTTAAGCCACTTTGAGGCAACTGAACGCATTCGAGGCGATCGATTACCTAAGCTGGTTGATCGTATTCCCAATAGTGATCACGCTTTTTTAGCTGCTCTGGATTGGGCGTTGCAACCGGATGAGCAACAGCGCCCACAAAGTGTGAGTGCGTGGCTACAAGCGATGACTCACCCGGGCAGTGTGTCCAATACTGCAATCGGTAACGATAGAACTCAGGCTATTACGTCTGTATCAACATCCGTTAAAGCTGAACCCTCGTCGATGAGCCCTGCAACAGAGTCGACGGGGTACGATGTGTTTATCAGTTATGCAAGTCCCGATAAAGAGACAGCCTTTCGTTTTTGTGAAGAGCTTGAGCGTCGTAATATTCGCTGCTGGATTGCACCGCGCAATGTGCGTGCAGGCAAAGAATATACCGAAGAAATTATTCGTGGACTTGATCGTGCGCAACATATGGTGTTGATGTTGTCGCAAGCAGCCAACCAATCAATTTTTGTTAAACGCGAAGTGGAACGTGCGATTAGCTACAATAAACCTGTTTTTCCTGTACGTATCGAAGATGTAATGCCTGCACCTTCACTGGAATTACTCATTTCATCTTCTCACTGGATTGACGCTTGGGCTGGTAAACTCGATACACATATTGATCAGTTAGCGCGAGACTTAAATGATGATGACGAGGCGCCATTAGAAAGTCTGCGCCAGCATGATAGTGCAAGAGTGGGCAATAATGCCAGCGCTAACACTAACACCAAAAGCCGCTTTACTGTTGGTACTATTGCCATTGCGATTGTGGGTTTAGGCGTAGCGGGGGTACTAGCTTATATGGCAATGACATTAAGTGGTAATGAACGTACGACGACACTGGTTAACCCAACACCAGAGAGCCAATCAATCGAGCCTTCTGCAATAGAGTCGCCGGCGAGCCCCGTTGTGGAGCCGCAGGCTCCAACGCTATCGAAAGCGCAGCCGAAAACATCCCGGCCAGCCCCGGATAAAACCTCAGTGGTCAATCCTAATCAGGTACAAGACCGGCAAGATTTCGAGCGCGCTAAGATTATTAATACACCTGAGGCGTTCGAGCTGTATTTACGTCTTCACCCCAGTGGCGACTACCGAAAACAGGCGAGGCAATACCAGCAGCGGCGTTAATTTTTGAGGAATTCACAATGTCAGATGATCACAATAATGGTTTTTTTAATGGGCCAACTCGCCGTGTGGGTGGTGGTGCTAATGAGACAACAAAAACACGACCGCCTAAGTCGCCACCGAATGACACGATACCTGTGCCACAGGCTAAGCCAGCTGTTGCTGAGCGTTCAGAGTTTATCGAACCAAAGACTCGCCGTGTATCACCTGCGCCATCACCAAGCTCATCGACAACACCGGCAAATAATACAACACAGCAGCCTGATTTTGTGGTGGGTTGGTTGGTAGTTAGTGATGGGCCGGGCCGAGGGGCCAGTAAACCTATTGGTTACGGTATGAACTCTATCGGCCGAGGTGCTGACTCATTGATTCAGTTAGATTATGGCGATGAAGAGATTTCTCGTAACACGCATTGCCACATTGCGTATGACCACAAGCATAAAAAGTTTTATATTCAACATGGTGGTGGTCAAAACTTAACGTATCTAGATGATGCGCCAGTATTATCTTCTTGTGAGCTGCCTAACCGCTCAAGAATTGTAATGGGTAATACAACCTTGACCTTTATTCAATTGTGCGGTGATAACTTTGACTGGGAGTAAGTGGCCAATATGTGGGTAACCTGTATGGTACATTCCCCGTGACACTCGATGTTTTTGGCAATGCGACCCAAGGTGCTCGCGACTATCAAGAAGATAGCTTCGAGATTTGCACTGATATGTCGAATGCTCGTGATGTTTGTCTTGCCATTGTGTGCGATGGTATGGGCGGTCATAATGGCGGGGCCTTAGCAAGTCGCACTGCGACAAAAGTATTTGCCAATACTTTTATTAAGCAGCAGTGCGATGCGAATGAGGCGCTACAAACGTCGTTGCATGCCGCGCATCAAGCGCTTATTGAACAAGTTGAGCAACGTTTAGCACCCAGTGATATGGGGACGACATTAGTGGCTGCTTGTATTAGCCACGATAGTCTCTATTGGATTAGTGTCGGTGACTCTCATCTGTATCATTATCGGGGTGGGCAGCTCAATAAACTCAACGCTGATCACTCCATGGCCCCGGTACTGGATGAGCTATGTGCGGTAGGGCGTATTAGTGAGGAAGAGGCTCTGAGTGACCCCCAGCGCAACAGTATTCGTAGTTGTTTGTCAGCCAGTGCCATTAACCTTATTGATACTGGTACTCGCGAGCAGTTTTTGCAACCTGGTGATAAACTGTTATTTGCCTCTGATGGCTTAGATACACTGCCGCCACATACAATAGCGGCACTGTTTAAATCACACAAACACGCATCTGCACACATCATTGCCGATGCACTGCTCAATAAAATTAAAGAGGTTAATAGACCAGGTCAGGATAATACGGCGGTCATTGTTATTACTGTTGATGCCAAGCATTCCGGTATTCTACAACGGGTGCGAACATGGTTTTTGGGTATGCTTTCTTCTCGTTAATATACAGAGAATGGTATGTTTTTGACTAATATCGTGGTTATTACTCTGTAGCTTTAACTTTGTATTCATAACTCTGTAGTCATAACTCTGTAGTCATAACTCTGTAGTCATAACTCTGTAGTTATAATTCTATAGTTATAGCCCTGCCAGTTTACCATTGTAGTAGGGCTACAACTATATTAACAACGTTGGTATTTTAACGCGTTGTTGAAATAAATGCTGAGTTAAATGCTTTCAGATAGATTTCTGGCATCTATTTCAAAAAGATACGGTGCAGCAAAGTTTTTGTACTGAATTTTTACATCCTCGGGTAAGTCTTTCCATCCTGTTATTGTTCCGCGACAGTTTTTTGAACCACATATGCATTTTTTTGGAAAAAAATCAACGTCGTAATTTCTCATCGCATAATCGAATGTTATTTCTTCGTTAATAGGGATGTTCTTCATGGCGATAAAATCATGTGCGCCTGTTTTATTTACACTAATACCACAGTTAGACTCACAGGCGTGATTTACTTTAGTAATTAATGTCGAGTGTAATACAAATTTATGCTCACCTATTTGTGAGGCGTGCGAATGGTTGCCATTCAAGGTTTCTTTTATTTTTCCAATCATGACAATATCGCCGGCTTTAAAGGATTTTGTGGCAAAAATACCTTCTCCCTTTTCAGGTGTATTTCGCAATTCAATTCCATCGTGCATATTCATATAGAGTCTCAATAAAAAGTGATGTAAGAAAGTATTTTTCGATACTAACGCCGATAGTAAATATAGATATTTAAATTAACGAGGGTAGCGAGAATGTAGATTAATCTTTTCAGGTTGTAGCTTTAATTGACAATTATCTTTATGCGTAGCATTTTTTAAAATACACACTAGATATTGTTATTTGTCATACTCGTTGTGACGTTACTTTATGTGCGTCAAGGTATTTAATCGCGAGCGTTTTTTATATAACTTGGCGTTAAGTTATAGATGTGAAATTGTATTCATGTGTTTTAATCTAATGCTTGAGCATATAGTGTGTAGGTGCCATTGTCTGCAATAGCAAGCGCCAAAAAATAATCTATTTTTAATATTTTTAAGTGAATGCAGTCCTGTCAATAGGCAGCAGTAGAATGTTGCTTTTAATACAACTTTTTTGTCCCGTATACATTAGATTTTACAGTTGATAATGTTTATAAATATTATATCGAGATAACTATTAGCGTAACCCGTTTACAACGAAGAAGTGGTGTTTATTATTGGATTATAGCGTTGTTGTTCAGGGCGGCGGTTTTTACGGTGTTAGCCGTTGATTAGTTGTGTTTTAACTCTATATGGTTAACGCATGTAACTGGCAATGTAAGTACTAGAATGTAAATACTCCATGCCGTGCCACTGGCTAGGTATTTTGGGAATAGACTTGCAGATGTATTGATCGCTTTGACGGCCCACGGTGCCATTAAAGCGATCAAGAACTATTCAATAGCAAAATAACAGGGCTATTGTGGTGTAATTGGTCCATTTATGTTGCTCTGTTCACGAGCATTATATGAATACGCAAGTGTTGCTATTGCAACGGCCTCTAATTGTATGCCGCTATAGGTCCAGTTCTCAGGTTAGGCCGATGTTTAACTATGAAAATACAGAGCTTATTTGGCTTCAAAATCACTACAGAGTCCAGTAGACTGCACATATATCCAACAGCCCATATTTGGCTGTATTGGTAATGTATTGTTAGAATGTGCTGTGACTATATTGTTAAATAGTCCCTTTTATTCATAGAAACTATAAGGAATCCGATGCTTAGAAAGAATCCATCTGGCCACTACCCGCAAGTAAGTACTGAAGCTTACATTGATAATACCGCCATTATTTGTGGGCATGTGATTATCGAAGACAATGTATTTGTGGGCCCCTACGCTGTAATACGAGCTGATGAACTCAATGACGAGGGGGATATGGAACCCATCAGAATTAAACAGGATTCTAATATTCAAGACGGCGTTGTTATTCACTCTAAAGCTGGCGCTGAGGTTACTATTGGTGAGCGTACCTCTATTGCTCACCGCTCAATTATTCACGGCCCCTGTGTCATTGGCGATGATGTATTTATCGGTTTTAATACGGTAGTGTTCGGCAGCTATGTGGCAAAGGGGTGTGTTGTTCGCCACAACTGCGTGATCGATGGGTTAGATATCCCTGAAAACTTTCATGTGCCACCAATGACCAGTATTGGCCCTGGCTTTGATTTAGCCAGTATTCCTAAAGTAAACCCACAGTATTCCAGCTTCTCAGAATCTGTTGTATCAGCAAATCACTATCTAGTGAAGGGGTATAAAGAGCTGGCTAACGAGTTTTAGCCAACGATAGTATATTTTTTGGCTCCTTATCTTATTAGGTTAAGGGCCTGTTTAGCTGCTCGTGCTGCTCGTATAGAGCCCGATATCTGGGCTCTAGCCTCCAATGGCTGTAAAAAGACTCTAATTTCAGTACTAGAGGCTGACAATAATACTGCTGAGATTATCCGGCGCGCCTGCGTTTAGTGCCTCAACTAAAAACTGCTGATTCACCTTATCGATGTCACTGTGCTCGATCATATGAGACAGCATAATATCAGAGAAGACTTTATTTAAACCGTCGGTGCACAGTAAGAAGCGGTCATCTTCATAAATGTAGTCGGTGATATAATCGATATGGGGTGTTTCATCAATACCAATTGCATCAGTGAGCGTATTTGACTCAGGGCTGTTTTCTGCTTGCTCAGGAGTCATAACCCCTTGACGAATCAACTCTTCTGCCTCGGTATGATCACGGGTGAGCGCACGAAATTGTCGTTCGCGCGCAAGATAGCAACGGCTGTCGCCTGACCAAAAACAATGAAAACTCTCATTTTCCATCAATAATACAGTGATTGTGCTACCAACGATTTGCCCATTGGCCTGTTGCTGGGAGTACTGGTAGATCTCTCGGTTAGCCATATCGAGTGCACGAGGGATCTCTTCAAGTAGCGCCGGGCCTTGAAAGTGACTGCCGGCCTCATACAAGTGCCCAACAATACATTGGCTGGCATAATCACCAGCTTCATGCCCACCCATACCGTCGGCAACGGCCCAAAGGCCCACCTTTGGCATTGCTAGTAGTGCATCTTCGTTGCGGGTGCGCACAGCGCCGGTATGCGTCATGCTACTGGTGGCGATATTGTCTGTAATAATAGCCATTAGGGGGTTAAAAGTCCTTATACTGCTATTTTTTGCGGTTAATTGGTTGCTGGTTCATCAATAATCATCTCTTGTGACCAGCCCCACTGTTGCCAATCGCCATCGAGCATAGCGGCGAACTGGCCCGGATCGGGTAGGTTGGCGCTGGCGAGTAAGCAGGCATCGACATGTTCAGAGCCTTCGGTCCACCACAAGCTGTGATTACCCATCATGCGAGTATATGCCTTATTTAATAGACCTAATGCTAATGCCTCTGCACTGGTATCACTAGGTTTTTCGATGACTTGGTTATGGTTGAAGGTATGCGCTGGGGTGTTTGTTTGGTAATCGGGCATCGCCTCAAATTCAGGCTTCTCCAAGGCTTCAAACTGACCTATTAGCTGCATATAAGTTGTGTTTTCTTCCAGTGCAATCAGTGCAGTATCTTCGGCAGCTTGAAACCACTCGCTGCCATGTAGATACGCTGCCCAGGGCTGATGTGCCCCAAGGTGAGCTATGGTTAACGGAAAGTAGCGCCCAATTTCATCCACACTGGGAATCATTACACCGACAAGGGCTTGTGGCGTGACAATATTTGGCATGATTGCAAAGCGCCATACGGGGCTTGTCAAATAATAATCCATCCATTGATCGCCAAGTTGCTCGCGGCTCACACTCAGCGATGATTGCAACCAAGTATGCCAGTACTCGGTCATGTCATCGGGTAAAAAGTGGCTGATAAAATCAGCGTGTTGCGGTGTCTTACCAAATAGCCCACAGGTTTCTGAATGATCACTCATAATCGTTTCGGTAGCGTAAAGTTTTTGATATCACGATTGCTGTAAGGGTTATAGGCACTTTGTGGTTTAAGTTCATACTGTGCTTCTATTCCACTGACTTTAAATGTCATCAGCAAGGTGTCCGAGTTGTTTTTACTGGTTTGTTGTGCATGCTTATCGAGCAGTCTAAACCAGCTCCACTGGCCTTCGGTTCTAACGCTTACAGGCGTACCCTTGCTGGCTAGAGTAAATACCATTTTCGATAGATCATTACTGCCATTGGGCCAAACAACCGGTGTTGATGTGACAGGCCCATGTTGATAGCTTATCGTGCTGCCTGCGGTTTCTAATAAAAATCCACTGACTACTTGATCCAGTGCATGGGGCTTAAGTATAAATTTAACCTGTGGGCCTGCTTTAGAACCATTAAAGTACGCTTTTTTAATGCGTTGTGCCCGTTCAAATAAACGCAGTGAGCGGTTGGATAAACCAATATTTTTCTTCCACTTCCAGCGTTGTTTACTGCTGTCAACGAACGGTTCGATGTACTCACCGAAGTAATTATCCATAATGCCGCCGGGACCAAAAAAGGCAGTAAAATCATCGAGCTTAATATCGCGAGGGCTAGCGGCATTGATAGGATAGCGATCTTTGAGTGCTTTATTAAAAAAGCTCATAACATCGGTTTGCCAGATGTTGTTCATGTGGCCTTGAGTCGCCGATGCGGTGACTTTATTGGTGTCTCTGGCAATTGATTTAAACCAGCGCTGTATTTGTGGCGGTGCCTCGGCAATCGTTCGTCTTACCGCTGTAACCGAATTGGTCCCTTCTTCGGAGTCAATGCTTGCTTGAAACGCAGCCTGTTTTAAATTGCCGGCATAGGCAAGCGTTTGAAAGTAATCATTTAATGCATTGAGCGATTGTTGTAGCTGTGGCAAAGGCAGCCCGTCACCTTGGTTGATATAGGTATTAAGCTCGTCAAAATTATCACTGACAGGATGTCCGGGCAGTTTAATACTCGCGGCACTACTATCTTTAGGAATTAAACGCTCAAGTCGATTTTTTTCGTTAGAGGCGTAATCTTCTGCCAATGTACCCGCAATAGCTTTTGTCGACTCCGAGATAGCTGGTGCTTCACTCAGTGCCGTATGTTTGCGGATACTGCTTAAGACTTTAATCAGTGGTTGGTCAGAGCTTGCCAATAAACGCAATACAGCCTGGCCTCGGTTCACAGTGCTAAAGGACTTAATGGCTAAATCGCTGATGAGCTGTTCCCAGCGTGTTGTATACTCCTTAAAATAATACTCATTTACCCGTTGGCTAATCTTATCGACTTCTTCCTCTGATAGAGACTCTTCTAACGAGTCACCATAGATCCATTGCTCATCACTTAAGCGTTGCGCGAGTTGCTTGTTTTGTACATTAAAACCAGTGTGAAACCCTTTGTAAGTAAATAGGGTAGGGATACCATTGTCTAGGCTCTCGCCACTGCGGCGATAAAAGATAATGTCGGCTTTTTTTCCGAGCACTTGGCTTATACTGTATTGCTCATCATGCTGATCCATATAGTCATTTTTAAGACGACGATATAAGCGTTGATCCAGTGGTGTACTAATGAGTATCGTGCGGGCTTCATCGACGCGCAGCTGGTCAATAGCCGGTGGTGATACCTGCTCATCCAGTGCTGTTTTTAAATGTACATTGAGATGTTCACGCAGCGTATCATTGTGTTCGCCAGGCAGTAGTCGGTTCCAGAGAATATTGACCCACAGTGTAAACCCTTCTCTGTCCATTTTATCCGGGTAGTAGAGCATTAAATAAAATTTCAATGCTTCATAGAGTTGTTCATCATTTTGTTTTGCTTGTTCAACCTGCACAATCATCAGTTCGGCAAGGTCTTTCATAAAGAACGCTTCTAGCGCACTCAAATAAGTAGTGTGGGCTTGTGAACCCAATTTTTTGCCTTGGTATAAACCTAAGCGCTGTTGTAATAGGCTATCTTCACTGCCTTCGTCATAACCTGTCGGGAGTGTTTTAAGCTCATTGAGTCCAGAGGCAAGAATCAACCAGTCGTGAGGGTTTTGTAGCCCGCCGTTAGTAACATCTTTATAGCGTTGAATTTGTACATCGAGCTGGTCAATATAATCCGTATTGAGTTTTTTGCTGTTGTCCCAAGCGATCAGCATACTGGTAAATGCAACCGTAGCCAATGCCAGTGCACCGCGATAAATCCAACGGTAGCGATTTTTAGCCTTGGCGTTGATCGTTGCCATATTGGCTTCTGAAAAGATAACCTTCTTCAATAGGTGGTTAACAAAAAATGTTTTAGGCTCTTTAGTGACAGTATCAATCGGAGGGCTACATTGATCTGTTGGCAAAATTCCTGTAACCCACTGTGAGGCCATGTTGGTTTGGGTGCTGCTGATAAAGTATACACCGCGAAACAAAAAGGGCTTTTCGAATTGGTTGGGGATAAAAATATTATTTAAAAAATCATGCAAAGGTTGCTTTAGCGCATGCATTTGACGTGGGAATTCGTAGACTAACGTGCGGCGCTGTTGAGTGTGCTCGTGGTGTAGACGATTGAGTACACGATTATTAATGCGCTCCATTAGAGCGCTAAACTCACTATTGAATTTCTCTAGTAGGTTGTCATTTTTTTCTGCGCGGGTGTCAGGAAAAGTCGTACCCCATACCTGTTCTTGATCTTCTTTTTCTAAATCGGCAAAAAAACTGTTAAAACCTGCCACCATATCTGTTTTAGTAAAGATGACATAAACAGGAAGCTCCATTCCAAGGTGATTATTTAATTCTTGAATACGCTGTTTGATTGCCGTGGTTTGAATGGTTTTTTGTGTAGCCGTTTTTTGCAGGATATCCTGTAGGCTAATGGTGAGTATAATGCCGTTCAAAGGTCTTTTTGATCTAACCTTTTTCAGCATACTTAGAAAGCCTAGCCACGCTTGCGTTTCTACTTTTTTAGGATCATCTTGGGTCGTGTAGCGCCCGGCGGTATCGATAAGGATAGCCTCGTCAGTGAACCACCAGTCACAGTAGCGTGTGCCGCCTGCGCCTTGAACAGGTTCATCGCCGAGTTTACTGCGAAGAGGGAAGTGCAGCCCCGACTGTTTTAGTGCAGTTGTTTTACCCGACCCCGGTGCACCGATAATCATATACCAGGGCAAATTGTACAACTTACCCTTTTTGCCGAACTGAGCATTTTGCAACATGCTGATGGCATCACTTAGACGCTTTGAAAGAATCTCTTCGTCTGGCGTTTTTGCAGTGTTGGATGCGTCTTTATTCTCGTCTTTTTTGGCGTCGTTCAGCAGTTGATCTGCAATATCTTTATCGGCAGCATTTTTATTGTTTTTTTGGCGTAAATTATTTAACCCCCAGGCAATAAAAATCACCAAAATACTGACTAGCCTAATAGTTTCCGAGGCCAGTGGCTTGTAATCTGCAATGGCAAATAGGGGGCCTATGTACCAAATAATCAGCGATAATAAAATAATGCCAATCAGTGCCAGTAACCAAGGCTGAGTGATAAATGCAAAAAACCTTTTCACGAAATGTCTCCGTATGTTTCATTATGCCAACACGGTGGTTCGGCATTACTCCAATGGGTGTCGATAACTTAGCGGTCTGTCTGGGGCAGCAGCTGGGGCTGGTTTTCATAAAACATGTCAATCACCACACGCCGGTTTTTTGCGCGGCCTTCTGTGGTTTCATTATCCGCAACCGGTTCGTTTTCGCCACGCCCTTCGGGAAGCATACGGCCGGTAAGCTCGCCAACATTATCCATATATTTCACAACCGCACTGGCTCGCGCTAGCGATAGATGCCAATTGGAGGGAAAGCGCGGTGTGCGAATAGCGATGTTATCTGTGTGGCCCGAGACAATAATCCGGCCCGGTATCGCCTCTAGAGCTTTGGCGATTTTGTCCAGCACGGGTTGATAGGCTTCATTGATATTTGTACTGCCTGAACTAAAGAGTTCTTCCGCGTGCAATACTACTGATGTGCGAGTTCGGTAGTCATCGACACTGAGAATATTGCGCTCAATTTCTGGTGCCAGTAACTTACGTAGTGCCAATACCTCAGGGCGTACACGATTGTCGGGTAGTTTAGGTTCTTGTTGTAGTGGAATTAACTCCGCCAGTAACTGCCCGGTATGATCTGAGCGCTTATTTAAATCAATCAACCAGTAGTTGTAGACACTAAAGGCAATGAGTGTCAGTGTGGCAATAAATAGCCATACCGGTAAAAAACTGTGTAGTTTGTGTTTTAGCCCTGTCGCTGGTGCAGTGTTAACAGAGAGTTCTTTTTGGTAGCGCTCACGGCTGCGATTGAGAACATCATAAGCTTGCGTTCTAATATGCTCGACTTTAGTTATACCCTGCGGGTCAATTCGCAGCTTCCCCATAAAGCCTAACGACAGGCTTAAATAAGCAAGCTCAATCAACTCGTAGTATGTTCCTGGCTCGCTCATCGCATCATCGAGAATGGTATAGACTTTTTCGCCGCCGTAGGTTTCTTTGTGAAAGATACTTAAAACGGGTTTTTGGCTCCAAGCACTGTTTTCACCCCAAGGAGTATTCAGTACTGTCTCGTCGATCAGCGAGCATAGAATGTATGAGGCATTGCGGCGAATTTCACTGTCGTCAATGATGGGTTTGAGTGATTGCTGAAAGTCTAAAATTAATTGTTTGATCTGCTGGTGCAGACCCGGTACATCAACTCGCCCCTCTAGCTGGCGCAGCTGTGGCGATAGTGAAAGCAGGCCACTAGCAGCATCGATAAGTGGTGATTGCTTGAGTTGTGCATCCGTTTTTTGAGGCGTCAGTACGACATTGGCGTTTTGCGGGCGTGACTTTCTGGGTTTAACAACGGTGCTGTCGTTATTGTTCGCTGAAGGTTTAGCCGCGCTACCACCTGGTCGCGGGCGTGGCTTGATTATAGTCTGATCCGATGCGGCAGGTTTTGAGGGTGCGCCGCGCTTTCCCGGTCGCGGTTTAATGATTGTTCTGTCATCAGTTCCCATAGCGGCGCTATCCTATTAATCTTTATTGGTATCTTGTGTTGTATCTCGTCGTGCTTGCAGTTGTACTATATACCTATACCTTAAATGTGCAAATTACAGTGTTGAATTGCACAGCGTTGGTGTCGACACATACACCGTATTATCCATAAACAGCCACTTTGATAATGCTTGCTGGCATTGCACATAGTGGTTGCTCTCCAGATAGTAGCGAGTGCTGGAGTGTATCGCAAATGGAGTTAGCGCCATTAACAACCAACCATAAAGCACCACTCTGGTGACTACATTTGACACTTTACCTGATGCTTTATTAGAAGAGGTGCGCTGGTGGCACAGAGCGTATATACGGTCAACGAGTAGTGCACTGGCAGCCACACTGATGCCCAGAAGGTAAAAGGTACCTGTTTCAATAGTAATGACTGAATCAAGTGTTAACAAGCTACTGATAAGCAGTTGCATATGATAGCCAAACATAAACAGGCAGCTAATTGATAACACAATAAAAGCCAATAATTTACTCTTATTGATAACCAATACTGCTTTTTCTATTAGCAGCATTGCTGGATGAAATCTTTTTTCAGTTATCGAAAACGGATCAGTATCCATTTTTTCGATCCTTGTAGTCAGGTGTACAATAAGACGTACAGTGGATATTCTCAGCATGCTTAATCGCATGGGTGAGTACTGAGTTAATTAAATCATCGCTCAAGCAGGTATTCATCTGTTTGAGCGTTTTAGTGCTGTCGAGTAAATGCTTTATAAGCGTATTGCCCAGAACTCAATGGCCAGCTCAGGTAAATCACCTGCAATATGAAAGGCAAACCCCCCTGAGTTTTTAAGTGACTGCCATTGTTCAGCGTGGTTATCAAGCTCAAAATAGACATAGCCTGCATGGTAAGCTATTTCTCGCGGCGCAACCGGCAGCGCTGAAAGTGCAATCCCGGTTAACTGATTGTTCACCAGATCACGAATGGTCTCTACTGAGCCAATCTTAATATGATCAGGCAGGTGACTGCGTAGATGATCGGTCGCAAGGTCAGCTTTAATTGCTAGGATAAAGCGCGCTTGTGTCAATAGACTGCGATCATTAATACGCGACACATGTATGCCGAACTGGCGTTCTTCTACCGGTAGGGCTATCGCTGTTTGTTCCAATACGGCACTTAAGTGTCGGCTGAGGTGATCCATTAAGGGCTGAAAACAGGTGTAGAGGTTGTCATGATCGTAAGGTGCTGTCTCTAGCGGGCGTTTCTCCGGGGTGGTAAAGGTCGCCAACTCGCCCATTAGGCCCAGTAACTCGCAAAAAAGTGATTCAGGGTGTGTGCCTTTTACCGTATTGATATGACGCAATCTTGGCTCATAACGATTCACCAGTTGTAGCAGCATAAAATCTGCAATAGCCGCTGATCCACCTTCTTGGTTGGATGCAAGAAAGCGATGTGACAGCGCCTCGCCGCGTTGCTGCAACAGGCCGATAATATCACTGAGATAATGTTGTAGCTGAAGATTGGCCTGCACATGTAAAGTAGGCGGGATATATTTTTTATCCAGTAATATCGCGCCTTCCTGAGTGACTTCTTGTATGCGCGCAATCGGTAGGCAAGTGAAGCCACCTAAGTCTTCACTTTCAAGTGCGATTCTAAATTGCAAAGCAGCGGTTTCGATTTGCTCGACATTGCTGTTATCACTGCAATAGTCAAAAATGTCCATCTCTTGCAATCGATAGCGCGCAATACTGTCGTTGTGTTGCTGAGTTTCGATATAGCGAGAGCCTGGCTGGTAAAAAGGCAGTGCTAGATAAACCAGTTGGTTTTTAAGTTGCTGGGGAACAAGCTTTGGGTCCGGGAGTGGTGCGTGGTAGGGCAACTCAAAAGGGCAGCCATCGTTCATGATCCCCTTTGCAACAGCCAGAGCAATTCGCCCCTCTGTCAGCATGGCGCTATCAAGGTGCAGCTCAGTAAACCCCCATATGTGGGGCTTAATGGCTGCACTGCGCTGCTCTATACGAGATTCTATATAGCGCTCTTGCTGCTGAAAGTGGTGTGGATAGAGATATTGGCTTTCCATCCAGGCAATTTTATTGTCATTGGCCATGATAGGTTTATCCGATTGTCCTTTACTGTTATCAACATCAAATCACATTCAGTGATGTGCGTGTTTAATTAACTGTGTTCAATTAAGCATCGCTAATCAGCGTATTTTTTGCTTTATTGCGTCCAGTGCTTTATTTTTTGCTTCGTCTTTTACGATTTCTTCGGCTTCATCATTAAATTCTGTGAAGGCGCCTGACTCACCATCGGATGTGTCGTCCTCACTATTTTCGCTGCTCTGTGTTGTTGTTTGCGTACCATCTTCATCTTCTTCAACCACTTTGCCTGCGATAATGCCGTTGTCCCCGAGTGTAATAGTATGGCGATAATGACCATGTGGCTTTACTTTGTAAATATGTTTCCAGCGCGCGCTATCAATATTGCGATAGGCCGCTAATATCGCGACAAATTTTGCTTGTTTATTGAGAAGTATCTCGTGCTTAAGTGTTTCTTTTGGTTGAATAGTAAACGTTGCTTTTGATAATAACTCGTCGCTAAGCAGTGTTTCACCTTGATAAAAAAGCCCTTCAAAGTCAACGTTATCAAAGGTTGTTCTAGAGGAAAGTTCAAACACTTTCACCTGAATTGGCGAGGGGCGCAAATTGCCATCGGGGTTAACATTCTTGCTGGCGGTCATCGATATTTTATCGTAGGGGGTCCACACTCGGCTAGTGACACTGCCGCAGCCTACCAAACCCGTTAATAACGTGGTCAGAAATAAAATAATCGTCCATAACTTCATTGTGTTGTTAGCGCGTGGCATCTTTTCGACTCTTCATTCGTTTAGTGTGTGCAAGTAAAATGTTACTTTCAAAGTTTTTGCGAATTGTACTGACGGCCTTTTGGCAGGCCAACTTCCAGTGCTCTTGATAAAATTGCCACTTTTTGGATGTTAGTGAAAATTTATGGCCAAGCTGAGCTATGGGGGGGGTACGATTATCCCGTTGCTGTTCGTCAAAGGCTGTTTCTATCGCCTGGGGCGATAGTCCCTGCTGGAGCTGCTCAATCGTATCGCTAATGCCTTGGAACATATCTTTTTGGTCATCTAATACATCATTGTGGTTATCCGTTAATATATCGGGCAGTGCGGTCTGTACTGGGTGATGCGAATCCAGTAGCGCTTTTAAAAATTCATCAGTTGTATTGATTTGGTTGGTAGTGTCTGCTTCTATATGGCGTTCAACGGCTGCTTTATCGAGACACAACTCTATTTTTGCTCGATGTATCCACTGCCGTTGTGTCATATTGCCATCAATAGCGACACGCAGGCAGCGGCCAACCAGCGCCATAGTCTCAGCGGTAATTTGTTCCGCTATCACGTGTTTGTTGACGCCCATACCTTTTAATAGTTCATTGACAAGCTTTGTTTGTTGGTTGATGAAATGCAGAGGCTCTTGCTGTTTTTCAGGCGAGTCTTTTGCGGCATTGCCATCGTCAATAACAATGTCTGTATCCCAGTTGTCAGGTATAACAACAGAAGGTGGCACAAAGTTATCGCTAGGTGCACTGGCGCCTATTCCCAGGCTGCTGGTGCCACTTTTATGGTGAAGTGGTTGCGAAGCAGAGGGCGGTGGGGTGCTATTTTTGTGATCGGCCACAGCTTTTTGTGCAGTGCCCGTTGCGTCTGGCGATGTTTTCACAGAGGGTACGCTGCGTATGGTCGCCGTAGTCGCTGGGTTTTCCCCTGTCATGGTGGCAGCCAGTTCAAACTGGCCTATGCGAATGGTATCGCCATTTTTTAATGCCAGCGACGACCCGTTGCCAATAGCGTTGTTTTCTTTGTTGATAAACACGCCATTAGAGCTGGTATCGTGAATGATAAAGCGGTTGCTTTTAAACTCGATGCGCGCATGCGAGCGAGAGACCACTTTTTCCTGGCAGTTCAGCACAAAGTTGCAATTGTCATCGCGGCCGATAGTGCCGCCACTTTCATCGAACTGGTACTGTGTTTGTTGATCGGAAGGAGATGTATCTGAATGTAATAGGATTAGTTCAAGATTCATATTCCGTTTAGTGCCCCTGAATTCCGTATGATTTGGTGTCGCTTGACGCTAGTATCATCTTCGGCGGTAGTTGAGAGTATTGTTACTGTATCCAGCTAGAAATTAGCGGGTAAAATTTATCACACTGAAGTGCAATTTTGCTAGCTATAGATTACTTTTTTGAGAGATTGCTCAAAGATTTTTTACTTTTAATGAAATAGAGTAAAGAATGTTACCGATTGGTAATGGTTTGTTGCACAATAGACTAATACTTTTGTCGATTGTGTGTTAGCCTTGATATTATCGTATTGTCATTAATTATCCGGGCATCATTGCGCTGCCTTGGAACTAATTAGCCGAATTGTATGGAAGCATTGAAGAAAACCTCGGATTCTAAATCTCCAGCCGCACCTAGCGCCAATAAATCTGAACCACTTGCTGTGGGTACAGTGCTTTTGGGGCGTTACCTGTTGATGCATCTTATTGCTCAGGGTGGCACCAGTTACATCTATCGCGCCAGAGATATGGTCGCGGTAATGGGGCGAGATAACGAACAAAGCCATATCGCGATTAAAATTGTTAATCCCGATGCCAGCGAAGATGTCTCAGAAAGTCATATGCTGTTGCACGAGGCGTTGACAACCCGGCATCTGGCTCATCCCAACATCATCAAAGTCTTTGATTATCACCGTGATGGCGCCGTCAATTTTGTGACGATGGAGCTAATACAGGGTGAATCACTCGCGGAATACCTGCTGCGAACACCTAAGCAGCGCTTGCCGTATGCTCAAGCAATAGCCGTACTACAACCTGTTGCTATGGCATTGCAAGCGGCCCACGAACAGGGTGTTATTCACTCGGACATGAAGCCTAGTAACATCCTGTTAACTGAGGCGGGTGACGTCAAAGTTATCGATTTTGCTACTGCGCGCGCCAATATTGATAAAAATGGCGACCTGACCCTTACTCACGATGCCAAGTTTTATGGTTACACGCTAGCTTATGCAAGCCCCGATACGATCGCTGATCGCCCGGCAAGCTCTAGCGATGATGTGTTTTCACTGGCTTGTGTTGTCTATGAAGTGTTGTCAGGCAAGCACCCCTATGAACGCAACCCCTCAAACAAAATAAAATCGAGCTTTCGATTGCAAAAACCAAAAGAAGTGGGTTTTTGGCAATGGCTGGTGCTTAAAAAAGCACTCTCATTAAAAGGCAAACAGCGGTTTCAATCGGTGCAGCGCTTTATGCAGCTATTTGTTCACGCCCGCAGGTGCTGGGCTTATGTCGCTGTATTGGTGGCCGTGCTCGCCACGTTGGTGACAGCTACCCAATGGTCGTTGACCCAGTTGGCCGAGTCCCGGCGTGAATCGGCAACATTACAAGCCTCGTTCTTACAGCAACAACAGGTGCAGCAGCAAGTGGATGCCATTCGCGAACGCCACCCACTCGATCGCTTAGGGCCGTTGGCGCAGTTTGAATCTTTGCCACCTTTGCTGCGCGAAGGGGCCTTGGGGCAATTGCACGACGATGTTGCTACACCTATTGCCAACCATGTGCAGAGTGCCCTTGGTTATAACGACGAGGTGCTGCCAAATTTCGATGCGCTGCGTCAGCAACTTAAAAAAGTCATGGTATTTTACCCGTACTCATCTGTCTTGGCAGATGCCATGGAGCAAACACACATAGAGCAACAGCAGTTGCGCGAAACGTTTTTGCTTCAAGCGCGGCAGTTGTGGGAAGAAACGGATTTTTCTCTGGTTGATGCGATGACGATAAACAATGTCAATGAGAAGCTGCGCGAGCTAGAGAACGATGGCGTGTCAATGCCTGATAACGTAGTGATTGAACGCTATAATACTGCTTTGACAACAGCTATCGAAAGTGATGATTATATCGGCATTCATCAGCTGTTTCAGTTTTCAGAGACGGCAAAGGCGGGTGATTTATTAACCAGTGCTTGGGGAGGGATCGATAGTGGCATCCCTGTGGCAGCCGGTGAATTGGTACGCTTCATCAATGAAGAGAATACAGAGGGCAAGCCATTTCCTGAATTGGTTGTCACTCATTTCATTGATCCGTTTTTTAGTCGGGTATCAAAGATGATTAGCGATGCTCGTTTAGATAAAGATATTTTTGCCGCCAAAGAAGTACTTTTTAATGGCGCAAAAAACTACCAGATTGCCGATGATTTTGAACAGTACAAAAAAGTTAAGACACAATTGGTTCGCAAAATTAACGCTAAGATTTCCCAGCATAATACTCGGGGTAACTGGCGTTCTGCGAGAAAGTTAAAAGCATTATTAAAAACCGTTCGCAACACTTAGGCTACAGGAATAAATATATGGTAACCAGTTGTATTTCACCCGCCGATGTTACCGCAATGGTAGAACCCATTGCGGGCGAGCATGAAGTAGGCAGTGATTTGCGCAATAATCTTTCGCCGACGTCAAATTATCAGGCATTGCGCGATGCGAGAACTCAGGCGCGCAACAATGAGCGCACAGCGCTTTCTGACGGTGAAACCTTTTATTTTAACCTTTCCGACTGGAAAACTATTCTCGATAAAGTACCACAGATTCTGGCCGATGAGAGCAAAGATATTGAAGTGGTTGCCTGGTATATCGAAGCATTAACGCGCCATTATGGTTTTCAGGGTTTTGCGCAGGGGTTCTCTCTGGCGCGGCAACTGATCGAGCGATACGGTGAGGCACTTTACCCCCATCCTGATGAAGATGGCATAGCGACACAGCTGGCCCCCTTAATAGGTCTTAATGGATTTGGTGGTGAAGGGGCATTAATTGCGCCCATTAAATCCATACCTATGACAGAAGGTGACCCTCCTGGCCCATTGGCAGCATGGCAATGTGAACAGGTATTTGAAGTTGAGCGTATCAGTGATCCAGATAAACGCGAAGCCCGCTTAAAGCAGGGGGGCGTTTCTAGGGCTGAGCTTGATCAAGTAATGGTTGAGACTTCTACCCCCTTCATTCACACGCTTCAAGGCCAAATAGAGCTGGCACTGGAGGAATATACACAGTTTCAGCGCGTGATTGACCAATACAGTGAAGAAGATCCACAGCCCACAGGCCATATCACCGATGCTTTAAAAGGCTGTCAGCAGGTATTGACCTATATTGCTGGTGATCGACTGCAAAATAGCGCTGATGCAACAGAGGTGCAGAGTATGGATGAGTCACAAGAGTCTGGCGATAAAACCGATGTACCCCGTGTCTCACCGAAAGGGTTTACCATTGAAAACCGTGATGAAGCCTTGACGTTATTACGTGATGTTGCCTCTTTTTTTCGTCGCACAGAACCGCATTCGCCGATTTCTTACTCTGTAGAGCAGGCCATTCGCTGGAGTGGTCTACCCTTAAGTGAACTGATCAAAGAATTAATACCCGATGATGCTTCGCGCAAAAAGTATCAGCATTTGTCGGGTATCCAGTCGGACAGCAACAATGATTAACACCGGGGAGGGTGCATGAGTGAATAAATCGTCTCACCTGGTGTGTATACGAGAGTACTGAACACACGAGACAACAAAACAGTAGTTATTACGAACAATCTTAACGTTAAGTAAAGGAATCCATTATGGAAAGCATACACAAAAAATTAAACCGGGTGCGCAAACCTCGTGTGCACATTAGTTACGATGTTGAAACTGAAGGCGCAACGGTACAGAAAGAGCTGCCATTTGTCGTTGGTGTAATGGGTGACTTTTCTGGCGACCCCACCGAAAAATTAAAGCCGCTGAAAGATCGTCGGTTTGTACAAATTGATCGCGATAACTTCGACGACGTACTTAAAAGCATGACACCTGGCTTAAATTTAAAAGTGAAAAATACACTGAAAGGTGACGACAGTGAATTTGCTGTTGATTTAAAATTTGAATCAATGGATGACTTCGAGCCAGCCTCAGTGGTTAATCAAATAGATCCACTTAAAAAACTGTTAGAAACACGCAATAAACTACGCGACCTATCAACAAAAGCAGACCGCTCTGATGAATTGGAAAATATTCTTGAGCGCGTGTTAAATAACGAAGCTGATTTAAGTGAGCTAGCCGCTGCGGTTGGCGCAGAGAAGGAGGATTAATCATGAGTGAAGCTGTAACTGAAAATCAAGCCGGTGGTGCCGAGGAACAATCGCTAAGCTTATTAGAGCAAGCCGTACAGGCAACCAAGCAGACCGATACCGAAGAAGCGCAACAGCTACTAAAAACGCTGACAGAAGAGGCAATGAAAGGCACCGTTAGTTGGAATAAAAACCTGACGGTAACCTTTAATAAAGCAATCGATGCAATTGATGCTGCTATTAGTGAGCAATTGCGTGAAGTTATGCATCATGAGAAATTTCAGCAGCTTGAAGGTACGTGGCGTGGCCTTCACTACCTCACTATGAATAGTGAAACTAATACGTCTTTAAAGCTGAAGGTCATGAATGCCAGCAAAAAAGAAGCGGCGAAAGATCTATCGAAAGCCGTTGAGTTTGATCAGAGTCAAACCTTTAAAAAGCTGTATGAAAACGAATTTGGCACGCCCGGTGGTGAACCCTATGGTGCGCTAGTTGGCGACTACCAGTTTACTAACCACCCCGATGACATGGAATTTCTAAACAATATGTCAAATGTCGCAGCGGCGGCTTTTTGCCCCTTCTTGACTGCTGCTGCACCGGATTTATTCGGTTTTGATAACTGGTCTGAACTCTCCAAGCCGCGCGATCTGGCCAAAATCTTTGATTCTGCTGAATATATCAAATGGCGTTCGTTTCGTGAGTCAGAAGACTCGCGCTTTGTCACCATGGCCATGCCTCGCGTATTATCGCGGTTACCTTATGGTGAAGAAACCAAGCCGGTTGAAGAATTTTGCTATGAGGAATTACCTAATGCCGATAAGCCTACCGATGAGCAGTATTGTTGGTCAAATGCATCTTACGTATTAGCGTCGCGCCTAACTCAGGCGTTTGCTGAATATGGTTGGTGTACCGCTATTCGTGGTGCTGAAGGCGGCGGGCGTGTTAATGATCTTCCTGTGCACCTAACCACGACCGACGATGGCGACACAGACATTCAATGCCCCACTGAGATTGCAATAACCGACCGCCGTGAAGCAGAGCTAAGCAGTCTTGGTTTTATGCCGTTGTCACACTATAAAAATACAGATTACGCTGTATTCTTTGGTGGTCAGACTGCTCAGAAACCCAAAATGTATGATCGCCCGGAAGCAACTGCGAATGCGGCAATCTCAGCGCGTCTACCTTACATTATGGCGACCTCACGCATTGCACATTACTTAAAAGTAATGGCGCGTGACAAAGTGGGTAGCTTCATGGAAGCCGAAGATATGCAACACTGGCTAAACCGCTGGATCAACAATTATGTTAATGCCAGTGAAGAAGGCGGGCAGGACATGCGCGCTCAATACCCGCTGCGCGAAGCAAAAATCGAAGTCAAGCCTATCCCCGGCCAACCTGGTTCCTACAATGCTGTTGCGTGGTTACGCCCTTGGTTACAAATGGAAGAGCTCAGCACATCGTTGCGAATGGTAGCTCGTATTCCTGAAATTGGTGGTTAATTAACGTAACTGTCATCGGCAATGCCACACTGTGTGTGGCATTGCCTTCAGCGATATGTGAAAGCAACAGGCAAAAATAGTACAAAAATAGTACAAAGATAGAAAAGTAACCAAACGTCTAGTTGTAAGCGACGCTAACTAGAGCTAGTGTGTACTTGATTGTGCCAATGTGTATGACACGGAATCTCAAAAGGGAGCCAGTATTGTGATCATTGCCGATAAAGATGGCTGGATCAGCCACGTAAAAATAAAAAAAGAACCGTGTGAGGCTATTCAACATTCACCACTGAGTGCTGTTGCTGCCATCGTGTTACATCGAACTGGAACTGCAAATGCACAATCAGTTCTCAATGCTTGGGACACTAAAAAAGAAGGGACACATTTTTTAATTTCCGAAATTGGTGAGATTTATCAAACGGGCAGTATTAAAAAACAATGTTGGCACGTTGGCAAACTGTACGCTAGGTGTCGAACGACACAATCGTGTTCAAAAGACGATGCGAAAACTCTTGAGTCGTTACTGCACAAAAAAAATACTAGTTGGGGTAAAAAATTTAAACTGGTTACTGATCACGAGCTGAAAAAAGACTACCCTGAACGTTTCCCTCATAACCGTGATTCTATAGGCATTGAAATTGTCGGGATGATGTCACAGCAAAATGAAATCTATGAATTACCGAATAAACAACAGAGTACGGCTTTATTTTGGTTGCTTGATGAACTGATTAGTTATTATCAGTTAACGTTAAAAGACATCTATGCCCATGGGAAAATTGCACATAAAGAAGTATCAGAAGGGGCCTCTGCACTTAAAGCATATACTGTTTATGCTGAAAAATAATAGCTGCCGAGTCAGAGATGTCGCCACGGGCATATGGTTGCTGATATTGATAGCGGCATGTGCACCGGTACCAGTTAACAATGCGGCACTGGGTGTGAGCTTCTCACAGATAACCTCAGATTATACGGTGGCTGACCAACACAATTACGGCTGTAATACCATCGATGAGACGGTATTGCGTCATGTATTGCGCCATGGTAGTGCTGTTAATGAGCGTGAGCTTCATGATAATTATTCTCTTGTAGGCTGTACGATTAAAGGCTCGTTATTTGTGAGCGGCCAACCAACGACATTTACATTTGACTACGGTGGAATTATGCGTATTGCAAATGGCACTGTGCTCGCCTGTGGGAAACACTGCTGTAGTGAACAATTTGAGTACTGTAGCTGGGATAAAAAAGCGCAATAACTTTATGATGAAGGTTGTTTTTAACGACATTGAATAACGGTTTCAGGTGATCTTGTTTCGTCGTGTTGGCTGCATCATAAATGGCGATAACAGCAAATTTGAGCATTTTGGCGACATATTTTTGCCTTAAAATAAGGATTGAAAATATCCATAATTTTGCTTAGGTAAAAATGTAAAAAAAAGATCCCTTTCATCGGATACTCATAGAGATACAGCAGGACTACTACACGAATTATCATTCAAAGATGATAAAATAGTCGTTTGCTATAGCGGCATCATTTGAAAGAGTGAAAGCACATACTTATAGTCTTAGGCGTGCTAATGGATGAACAAAGTGTCAACTAACAGGAAGAGAGGATAGGCGTCGAGCCTTAACAGCCATGAATAGTATTAACGGTTCATTACCCACAAACGGAATGCCAACAACACTGGCTGTGCCTGCCTCTGCGCATGAAGATACCCAAAGTGTTGATCGTCTAATCACCCATTGCATTGACAGCGTTGATGAGCGCGAACTGAATAAATCGATTGCCAAATGGCTACACACATCGGCTGTGACCAGCAAACGACCTGCGGCTCGGTTGCGCTACCTCGCTCAACAGGCCATTTTGACTATCGACAAATTGGTGAGTAAACAAATCGACGAAGTGCTTCACCACCCTAAATTTCAAAAGCTTGAGGCATCCTGGCGTGGTTTGCAGTACCTTGTAGACACCGAGGCGGATTACGACGAAGAGCTGACCGTAAAAGTTAAAATGCTCAATGCCTCCTGGAAAGAAGTTGGCAAAGATGTTAGTCGAGCTATTGAGTTTGATCAGAGCCAATTATTTCAACGTGTCTATAGCGACGAATTTGATATGCCTGGTGGCGAACCTTTTGGCGTTATTCTCGGTGATTATCAGATATCCCATCGCCCTAAACCTGGTGCCCCAGTAACAGATATTGAAACGCTCAAAGAATTGTCGCATGTAGCAACAGCCGCTTTATGCCCTTTTATTACCGGTGTCGACAGTGCTTTATTTGGCCTCGATAGCCTGCGTGAGTTTGGCTACCCAATGGATCTACAACAGATTTTTAGCCAAAAAGAATACGCCAAATGGCGTGCATTGCGCCAATCGGAAAGTACACGCTTTGTCGGTTTAACACTGCCTGATATGCTGATGCGCCAGCCTTATCGCGACGATGGTACCCGCGCCGAGCATTTTGTTTACCATGAAAATAGTCAGCGCGCCCAGGAAGACTATCTTTGGGGCAATTCATGTTATGCCTTTGGCGGTATATTAATTCGGGCTTTTGCCAATACGGGTTGGTTTGCCGATATTCGTGGAGGGATACACGAATATGGCGAAGGTGGTGTTGTGCGAGATCTGCGCTATTCACGTTTTGATATGGACTCTGCGGCTATCGCCACTCGTACTGCCACTAGCATTCAGATCGATGACTTTTTAGAGCGCGAACTCAGCGAGCTGGGTTTTATTCCACTGTGTAGCTACCACAGCGCAGAAAACAGTACCTTTTACAGCAACAGTTCACTGCATGAGCCGCCCAATTACAGTTCAGATATCGCCAATGCCAATGCTAGGCTTTCGGCAATGATTCAGTATATGTTGTGCGTATCGCGCTTTGGTCACTATATTAAAGTGATCGGTCGGGATAAAGTCGGTAGTTTTATCAGCGCGCAAGATTGTAAGCGAGTATTTCAAAACTGGTTAAACCAGTACACTACTGCAAGTGACCAGTCGTCTGCTGTTCTAAAAGCGCGCTACCCACTGGCTGAGAGCAAAGTTGATGTCCACGAACAGCCCGGTAAACCCGGTTACTTTACCTGTGTGATTCATTTAAAACCGCATTTTCAGTTAGATCAACTGGTATCGAGCATTAAACTGGTCACAGAACTGGCCGTAGGCACTGTGAATGCGAACTAATAATAGCCCTAATTCACTCACCCAAAATCGCCAAACACAGAAGCCTTTGCTTCTGCTGATAAGAAACAAGAGGACAGCACAATGACAACCGCCATCGAGTATTACCAGGAAGGCAACTTAACGGCCGCCATTGAGGCCATCGCTGATGAAATTCGCAACGAACCCAATAATGCGAATAAGCGAGCATTTTTAGTTGAACTATTGTGTTTTCAAGGCGACTTTGAGCGGGCTGATAAACAGCTCAATACACTCGTTACCCTTGAGACCCAGGCGGCGCTCATGGTTGGCACATGGCGGCAGTTGATTCGAGCAGCGCAGCTGCGACAGGATGTGTATGACTCAGGTTGTATCCCCGATGTTATCGAAGTGCCAACGCCTGCCATCGAAAATGCACTGGCACTGTCAGTCGCGCTGCGCGATGACAAAGCGACCGATATTACCGCACTGATTGCGGGGATTGATGAAAAGGCAGTCGCTGCACAATACCGTATCAATGACAACAATGTGCAAGACTGGCGTGATCTCGATGATATGAATGCCTCTATCCTAGAAGTATTAGCCAGTAATGGGAAGTATTTTTGGGTGGACTTTTCTCAGGTGGTTGAGTTGCAATTTAGCGCACCCGAACGCCCACTGGATTTACTCTGGCGCAAAGCAAACATTACCTTGACTAACGGCACTGAAGGCGAGGTGTTTATCCCTGCAATGTATCCACTGGCCGAAGATAGTGACGATGCGACTAAGTTAGGGCGTAAAACCCAGTGGGTAGAACACAATGGCCTCGTGCGAGGGCAGGGCTTGCGCACATGGTTAGTGGGCGATGAGGCACTGTCTATTATGGAATTTGAAACCATGAGTAATCCCGCATTGCTAGAAGCAACAGCATAATAACGGTTATCTGATTCGATTATGGCTAGAGCGCGCACGGACCAACCTGTACTTCCCTCGTTATTGGATCGTCTGATTGACGATGACCCCCAGCAGCGTTTGGAAACACAAAAGCCCTTTGGCGCCATACTTAAAGAGATTAAAATCAATATTAGGCGCGACTTAGAAAATTTACTCAACACCCGTTTGTATCGGCAGCATGCCCTTGATAATTATAGCGAGCTTGACAAATCCATTGTCAATTATGGCCTACCTGATTTTAGCCGGGTTCAATTTGATTCAGAGGATGACCGCGAACAGTTTCGCTGGTTAGTTCAGTCGATTATTACTAAATACGAGCCGAGGTTTCAGCGCGTTGATGTTGAAATAAGCCCAACAGGTGAAGGCTATGAGCGCACCTTATATTTAAAAATATCGGCGGTATTAATGGTTGAACCTGACCCTGTCCCCTTAATTTTTGATTCGCGTGTGCGCACGGTGGATCGTGCCGTTAGATTGAGAGAACTCCAGCATGGATGATGTACTGCTATCATACTACAACCGTGAGCTGACCTATATCCGTAAGCTCGGCGCTGAATTTGCAGAGCAACACCCCAAAATTGCAGGGCGGTTACGCCT